>Ga0163147_10000834_pt1 | contig 48382 bp, 36 predicted proteins | sample OliLakLV19MP6G1_FD_148597 | JGI IMG/M metagenome (GOLD analysis project Ga0163147, IMG submission 148597) | Freshwater microbial mat bacterial communities from Lake Vanda, McMurdo Dry Valleys, Antarctica- Oligotrophic Lake LV.19.MP6.G1 | ecosystem: Environmental > Aquatic > Freshwater > Lake >... | reverse complement strand
TCGCCGTCGAGGCGCAGGCGGTAGTGCCGCACGCATTCCGGCATCGGGGTGCGGAGGGTTTTGGAACTGGCTTTGTCGCTGCCGCTAAGGATGAGTTCGCGCGCCAGACCGGCGTCGAAGGTGATGTACACTTCGGTGCCCATCACGCGCGTCGCCGCAAAGGCAACGTGGGTCGCGGATATATTACGACCGGCAAAGAGCAGGTTATCCATGTTGCGCGAATGCAGCGCGCCAAACGGAATGCTGAAAAGATGCGGAAACCAGTGCTGGCGGGCGATTGCCTTAGCTGGCAGCGGTGGCTTTGACGGTGCGAAAGAGGTCATCGGGTAGTTCGAGAGTGGTATTTATAAAATCAGTTCGCCCGTCATGCGCTCGCGGGCTTGTTTTTTTGCCCAATCGAGACGGTTTTTCTGGGGGCTGGCGAGGATTTCTTTTTGGGCTGCCAACGCCGATATGTGTCGGTGCGGACGAGGTTGCCTTCGGCGCGGAGGCTGACCGCTTGGTAAGATTTGCTGGGCCCTTCGGTCCGCCACTCAAAAGTAAGTGGCGGAGTCTACGGGGCTCGAACCCGCAACCTCCGCCGTGACAGGGCGGCGCTCTAACCAATTGAGCTAAGACTCCTTTGCTGCTAAAGGAAGGGTAATCTTACTAGGGGATTTTGCGGCTGCAATGATTTTTCTCGAAGCGCCTGTGAAGGCGTTCAAGGGCGCGTCAGTGCCAGTTTAAGGCCTACTTCGCATATTTCACCGAGCAGCCATAGGCCTCTGTTTTAGCAATGCTCACGGGCTTGTTGGCGAGGACTTCGTCTAGAGCGGCTTGAACGTAATTTTTTGCTCCGGCGATGTCGGCCGCGTCGGTGGATTTTTTGTCATCAATGGCACCTTGGTAAACGAGGAGTCCTTCTGGATTGATGATGTAGAGTTCGGGCGTCACGCGGGCACCGTAAAGCTTTCCGACCTTGCCGTCCGAGTCAAAGAGGTAGGCTGTGGCTTTGGAGCCCACCGCAGTACATTTTGCTTGAGCGTCAGCAGGGCTCATGGCGCCTGGTTTGCCGGGTGCTGAGGAAGCTACGGAGAGCCATATCGCACCCTTTTCTGTTGCCGCTTTCTGGAGCGCTTGCATATTGCCACCACTGTAGTGCTTCTCCACGAAGGGACATTCATGATTTACCCATTCAAGCACGACAGTCTTGCCCTTGAAGTCTGTGAGGGAGTGTGTCTTGCCAGCGCAGTCGGTGAGGGTGAAGTTCGGCGCGGGTTTTCCATTTTCGACTTGGGCGAAGGCGAGGGTCGAGAGGGCGAAGAGGAGAGCAAAGGCTGTTTTCATTTCTCCATAAAGTAAGCGAGGAATCTTGGGGTGCAACTTTCGCTATGGGATTTTTTTTAGCGCTTCGAGCAAGATGCCTTCCGTGAGCAATTCTGGAAGCACAACAGGGGCGATTCCCGGCGAATAGATGACGTAGAAGGGCACGCCGACACGTCCGAAGCTTTTTAGGGTCGCCGTGATTTCGGGATTAGCATTTGTCCAATCCGCCTTCATGGGCACGACACCACGTTCTGCGAAGAGCGTCCGCACCGCTGGGGTATCAATGGCGGTGCGTTCGTTAAATTTGCAGGTGATGCACCAGTCAGCCGTAAAGTCGAGGAAGACGGAGCGTCCGGCCGCCTGTTCCGCGTCCAGTGCGGCTTGAGAAAATGGCACCCAAGCTATGCCCTCTGAGTTGACAATGCCGATCTGCGAAAATTGTTTTCCTAAGAAGAAATATCCACCCCCCGCCGCCACTGCGAGAGCGAGAGCTATGGCTGTCCAGCGCACGAGAGGCCGCGTGAGAGGCCCCACATATGCGCCGTAGAGCCAGCACGCAAATGCGAGGCAAAGCAAAAATCCCGCAAACCACACGATGCCTTCTGCTCCCCGCTGCGCGCCAAGGATGCTCAAGATCCACACCAACGTCGCCAGCAGTGGGAAAGCCATGAAGTGCTTGAGTCTTTCCATCCAAGCACCCGGCTTTGGAAAGTATCGTAGCCAGCCCGGCTTTGCCGAAAGCAGAAGATACGGACTTCCCATTCCGGCGGCGATGGCGGCGAACATTCCCATGATGACAAATGCAGATTGGCTAAATGCAAAACCCAAAGCCGTGCCAAGAAAAGGGGCCGTGCAGGGGGTCGCGAGCAAGGTAGCAAAGACGCCTTGAAAAAAAGATCCACCAAGTCCCGTGGACGAACTTGCCGTATCTATTGCTTGAGCGGCCTTGCCCGGAAGAACCACTTCGAAGACGCCAAATAAATTTAGCGCAAAAACAAAGACAACCGAACCGATTACCACGTTGAACCACGCGTTCTGAAATTGAAAGGCCCACGTGACCTCGCTCCCGCCGGCTTTCAGTGCCACGATCAGAAGGCCGAGGCCGAGAAACCATGTGAAGATGCCGACGACAAAAGCGATACCGTGCGCCAAAATCTTTCTGGGTTCATCGCCGGATTGCTTGATGAATCCGAAGATCTTCAGTGAGATGACAGGCAAGACGCAGGGCATGAGATTCAAGATAAGCCCGCCGATAAACCCGTACAGAAGAGCCAGCCACAAGCCTGTGTTTGGCACAGGCAAAGCCGCAGGAACGACATCTTTGCTCTGCACAAACCACGATTGCGATGTTGCGGCATCCTCCACACTCAAGACCCCGCGCAAGTCGCCCTGCACCTTGATTTGGATTCGATCAGGAGCCAGAGATATCGGATGTCCTACAGTCTGATTCTCAGTAGGGAGTGGGAAAAATTGCGTTCGGGCCGTGGCGGGCAGGCCCGTGATTTGGAGCTCGAGCAAGTCCCCGGTTCGACCCCACTCCAATCGGTAGGGAGGCGGTGACACAGAGGGAAGTTGGGATTGAAATTCTTGAAAAACTTCCGTGTGATCAGGCGCGACCACCTTGCCCACGGGTAATCTTAGCTCCACTTCCTTTGAGCCCGGAATACAGAGTTCCTTGCAAACAAGCCACGCAACTTTTGCGCGGAGCAGCACCTCACCTCGAGCCTCCGTTGGAGGGGTGATCGTGGTGACGAGCAGCACCCGCCCAGCGTAGCCGTAGGTGTTGATCTCACCGGGCTCCACTTTGGATTCTGGAAGTGGCCATTGTATAGGCCCAGCTTGCCAGCCCTCTGGAAGCTGCCATTTAATGGTTGTTGGCAAACCTGCATCGCCACTATTTTCCCAGTAGGTATGCCAGTCCGGCGCCATTTCCATGAGCACGCCGACATCAAACGGCTGGCCTGGCACGACAGTAGTCGTAGAGGCAATCAGCGAGGCCTTCACAAGCGTGACACCATCTACCTCCTGCGCAGACAAGGGGCGACTCGGCACCACGGCGAGCACAAAAACTAAGACAATGAGCGCGAGGCGCTGGGTGACCGGAAACATTGTCTTCTACCTACCACGAGCAAGAAGGCGCCGCAACCCTCTGCCTCCGCCGTGGACGATATTGCGGCCGTAGCTTGCAGAGTTTTCCTGACCGTGCATGTTAGTCCTATGGAAGCAGCACAATATCGGATGGGAAATGAAAAACTAATCCGCGTGCTGGATGCCGCAAGCTCGCGGCTGCGGGGGCTGTTGGAGAAACAGGGACGTCCACAAGGCGCATTACGTGTGGCTGTGATTGGCGGTGGGTGTAGTGGCCTCCAATACAAAATGGACCTGGTGGATGGGCCGTCGAATCGCGACATCATGGTCGTATCAAACGCGGTGAGTGTCGTCGTAGATCCGAAGAGTGCTCTCTTTGTGAGTGGGTCGGAGTTGGATTTCAGTGACGATCTGCAAAAGGGTGGCTTCAAGGTCACAAATCCCAATGCCGTGGCACACTGTTCCTGTGGCGAGAGTTTCTCTGCGTGAGCGACGCCTTCGGTGTTCTGGGATTCTCACCGAGGCCCGACGTTTCTCCGGAATCACTTCACGAAGCCTACCTCTCCCGCGCAGGTGCGGCGCATCCGGATAACCCAGCGTCCGAGCCAGGTGCCCTGGCCGCACTCAATGCAGCCCGCGCCGTGCTCGCGAGTGAGCCGCAGAGACTCAGGCTCTTGCTTGCGCTATTTTGGCCGGCATTTGTGGCGTCAGCAGGCGAGCCGGCAGATTGGCAACTTTTTGCCGAAGTGGGCGAGGTGTCACGCTCTGCGGCAGCGGCCGTCAATCTCCGCAGCACAGCAACCTCTCCGCTCACCCGGGCACTGGCGCAAGGCGATATCGCGCACGCTCTGTGCCAAGTGAAAGACATGAATGAGAAATGCTGCGCGCTGAGACTCACGCTCGCGGGCCGACTCACGCGGCTCGATGAACAATGGCCCGCGTGCGACCCACAGCAAATTCACGACCTCGCGGAGGCTTATACTTTTTGGAATCGCTGGAACGAAACCCTGCGCGAGGCCCAAGTGCGCTTGGACGGCGGTTAGGCCTATGCTGGCGCGGGTGCCGGTAACCCCCCGGGGGGCAGCTGTGGCCTAATGGACTCGGGCGGCTCTGTGGGGGTATCTGTCGGTGTCGGCGGCAGCGGTGGCGGTGCCACTTCCATGATCGGTGGGTTCCTTATTTCGCCAAACTCGAGGATTTCCTTAATGTGCGAGGCGTCGAGGGTTTCGTATTCCAGCAAGCCCTTCGCAATCGCTTCGACCTTATCGCGATTTTCGAGAATCAAGGCCTTTGCTCGGGCATAGCCTTCATCCACAATCCGGCGCACTTCATGGTCAATCTCTTGAGCCGTTGCCTCGCTGTAGTCGCGTGCGCGGCCCATGTCACGAGCGAGAAAGACATGGTCTTCGTGCTCGCCGTATTCAATCATGCCCAGCTTATCGCTCATGCCCCACTCGCACACCATCTTGCGCGCAAGGCGGGTCATTTGCTTAATATCGCTCGAAGCTCCCGTGCTGAAATCTTCAATAAATAATTCCTCCGCAATGCGACCTGCGGCCGTCATGGCAATGGAGTCGAGAGCTTCCTTGCGGCGGTAGGAAAATTGATCGCCTTCTGGGAGCGACATCGTGAGTCCAAGCGCGCGTCCGCGTGGAATGATCGTCACTTTGTGAAGAGGTGCGGTATGTTGAAGAAGGACACTCACGATCGCGTGCCCGGCCTCGTGCCAAGCCGTCGAGATTTTTTCTTTGTCGGACATCGCGAGACTCCGCCGTTCGCGACCCCAGCGCACTTTGTCACGGGCATCTTCGAGCTCGCGATTCCCAATGGACTTAAGACCCTTACGCGCGGCAAGGAGGGCGGCTTCGTTAATGACGTTTGCCAATTCCGCGCCGGAGTAGCCGGGCGTGCCTCGGGCGAGGACGGAAAGTGTCACGCCTTCGGAGAGCTTTACCTTCTTAGCATGGACAATAAGGATTTCCTCGCGGCCCTTGACATCGGGCAAATTGACGGTCACTTGACGATCAAAGCGGCCCGGACGCAGCAACGCCGGGTCAAGGACGTCTGGGCGATTTGTCGCGGCAATAATGATCACGCCGTCCTGCGCGTCAAATCCGTCCATCTCAACGAGGAGTTGGTTCAGCGTTTGCTCGCGTTCGTCATGGCCACCTCCCATGCCGTGACCGCGATGGCGACCGACAGCATCAATTTCATCAATAAAAATTAAACACGGTGCGCTCTTGCGGCCTTGCTCAAACATGTCTCTGACGCGCGAAGCCCCCACGCCGACAAACATTTCAACAAAGTCGGAGCCGCTGATCGAAAAGAACGGCACATCTGCCTCTCCTGCGATGGCTCGTGCGATGAGGGTTTTGCCCGTGCCGGGGGATCCGACCATGAGGACGCCCTTGGGAATGCGACCGCCGAGTTTTTGAAAACGCTTTGGATCTTTCAGAAACTCGACGAGTTCTTGCACTTCGTCTTTTGCTTCTTCTACGCCCGCGACGTCCTTAAACGTAATGCGGTTCTTGTCTTTCGCCATCATGCGGGCCTTGGATTTCCCAAAGTTCATTGCTCCCTTGCCGGCCATCTTGATTTGCGAACGGAAGAAAAAATACAGAATGACGAGGAATAGCAGGATGGGCAAAAAGCTAATAAGAGCGGATCCAAGGACATCCGAACGAGGTTCGATGGCGGGGGTGATCTTTGCATCGCGCAGGGCCAGTTCAATCTCGGAGCCGTTGAAGGCTGTGAAGATTGGAGTGCGAAAAGCCGTCGGCACTTCTTCGCCCGTGGTCTTCGATTTCATTTTAACCTTCCCTTCGAAGAATTGCGTATTGCGTCCCTCCTCGACCACGAGCTTGAGCGGGGCCTCAGTCGTCGAGATGACTTTGCCTTCGCGGACGAGCTGCATGAATTGGGGATAGGGGATGCTCTCTGTCTGTGCGAGGCTGTTGCCGCGAAATAGGAAGGCACCGCCAATGAGCGAAAGTGCGACGGCAAAGAGCACGAGCCCACGCCAGTTCATTTGAGGTTCATTGCCGTTGCCGTTAGGGCGCTGACGGTTTTCGGTCGGGGGCTTGGGATTTTCTTCTGACATTGTTACAGATTTCTTCTAACACAGTCCGCTCGTAAATGCAAAAAAGACAATCATCTTCTTCTTCGCCACGACATATCGTCGTTTCGCTCCACGATGTGAGTCCGGAGACTCGCGTGCGTGCGTCGGAGATGCTGAGCGACTTGAGGGCTGTCGGGGTGACGGCGACTTCTCTTTTGGTGATTCCTGATCACCACCACCGCGGGCTTATTTCCGAGGATGAGAGCTTTGCGGCATGGCTGAGGGATTGTGTCGCCGACGGCCATGAGGCCGTGCTGCATGGATACTACCATCTTCGACCTCCGCAGGTGCGCGAGCGCGCGTGGCAGCGTTTTGTTACGGGGTGCTACACCGCAGGCGAGGGGGAGTTCTACGATCTGAGCGAGGCCGAAGCGGCCAAGCGACTCGCCGATGGGGCGCGGGCCTTGCAATCGTGTGGCGTGCAAGCGACCGGGTTCATCGCGCCGGCGTGGCTGCTCGGCACGGAGGCAGAGAGTGCGGTGCGTGCAGCGGGGTTTGCCTATACGACACGAATTTCGACGATTTCTGATTTCCGGTCACTCAAGACCACGCGCGCCCGCAGCCTTGTTTGGAGTGTCCGAGCAGGGTGGCGCCGCAGCATGAGCCTTGTGTGGAACGCCGCCCTCGCCAGAGCCCTGCGAGACAAGCCTCTCTTGCGGGTTGGGTTGCATCCGCCGGATTGGGATCACGCCTCCATTCGGTCACAGATTTTGCGTATCCTTGCCGCTACGCTTGCCCGCCGTGAGCCAATAACCTATGAGAAATGGCTTTGCATTCCTTCCCAATGACTTCTCCAACCTCCCGCGCAGATCTGCACATCCACTCCCGCCATAGCGATCGTGCGGCGGATTGGGTGTTGAGGCGTCTTGATTTCCCTGCCAGCTACTCCGAGCCCCTCCAGACCTACAACCGCCTACGTGAAGCGGGAATGGATTTTGTGACGCTGACAGATCAGAACACAATCGGCGGCTGCCTCGAAATTGCCCACTTGCCGGGAGTGATCATTGGCGAGGAGGTGACGGTGTATTTTCCTGATGACGAGTGCAAAGTGCATGTGCTCGTGTGGGGCATCACGGAAGCTCAACATCGGCTCATTCAAGATGCGAGAGAGAGCATTTTCGACATTCAGATTCTTCTGGCTGAGCAAAAAATCGTTCACGCTATCGCGCGTCCTTTCCAAGCCGTGAACGATAAGCTCACAGCCTTGCACCTGCAAAAACTGGCCCTCCTTTTTCGTCACTTTGAATCTATCAATGGACGCTATGGCGACCTCGCTAGCGCTACGACACGTGAGATTTTTGGAAAACTTACTCCACGCCATATTGAAATCTTTAATGCCCGCACGGGGATAGATCCAACGCATAGCAACGCGTGGGAAAAAGTCTTCATCGGCGGGTCAGACGACCATGCCGGGATCTACGTGGCGCGGGCCTCCACGGAAACGCCGAAGGCAACCACAACGGACGAATTTCTCAACCATGTGCGCGAGGGGCGCTGCAAGGCGATCGGTGAATCGGGAACCCCACTCACGCTTGCTCATAGCACCTACAGCACGGTCTTCCAGTATGCTAAGGCGAGGTTGGTGCTGAAACCTGGACAGCCGACTACCAGCTTGCTGGAGAAGATTTTTTCGCGGTTTATGGAAGGCCAAGATCCGACCGAGTTTTCGCTAGGTGACAAGCTGGGATTTCTCGCGCAAGGCATTGCCACGGGAAAGCTCTTTGAGATGGCAAAGGCTGGAAGTAATCCGGCTTGGAAAGAACTCGCTGCCTACTTCGGCAAGACAGAAGTGCGGGCAGCAATGGCGCGCGAGACGCAAGGTGTGCTGGAGCCGGAACGCCGCGCATTTCTCATGGCGAATCTCGTTTCCAGCCAGCTTGGCTATCGCCTCGTTACGCAATTCTTGGAACAGATCTCAAAGGGAAAATTTCTTGAGAGCATCCACACGATCATTCCCCTTGCGCCCGTCATCGCGTTGTTGAGTCCATACATCCATGGGTTTCGCTTGCCCCGCCGCGAGTGGCTTCGTGAAACGGCACGCACGCTCAATGGCGAGGTGCCGATGTTTCTAAAAAACCGCAAGCGCGCGTGGTTCACAGACACGCTGGAGGACGTGAATGGAGTGGCCACGACGATTCGCCGTATGACCGCTGCTGGCGTGGCAGCCGGGCATGACATGACAGTTATGACATGTCGCTCCGAGGTGGCGGACCATGGCATTCCGCTGCAAAATTTTACGCCAATCGGGGAATTCGAGATTCCGGAATATGAATTGCAGCGATTGAGCTTTCCACCGGTTCTGCAAATTCTCGACCACCTCGCTCGCGGGGGATTTTCGGAACTCATCATCAGCACGCCCGGCCCGATCGGCCTGACCGCTCTGGCGGCTGCCAAGTCGCTCGGGTTGCGTGTCGTGGGAATCTACCATACGGACTTCCCGCAATACGTGCGGATCCTCACAGACGATTCCTTTATGGAGACGCTTACATGGAATTACATGCATTGGTTCTACAGCCAGCTGGATGTGATTTACGTGAATTCCGAAGACTACCGTAAATGCTGGATCGAACGTGGAATCCCTGCCGATCGCCTCCGAATTCTCCCGCGGGGACTCGATACCAAGCTCTTCCATGCTTCGCGGCGTGATCCAGACTTTTGGAAAGCTCGGGGCCTACGAGCCGGTGAAGTTGGTATGCTTTTCGTGGGCCGTGTTTCGAAAGAGAAAAACCTCGACACGCTCGTCGCTGCCACGCGCCGCCTTGCGGAAACGAACACGCCGGCACGTCCGCTCATTGTAGGCGACGGGCCCTACATGCAAGAGATGAAGCGTCTCTTGCCCGACGCGATTTTCACGGGATATTTGCAGGGACAAGACCTTGCCACTGCCTACGCATCGGCCGATCTTTTCGTCTTTCCGAGCACCACAGACACTTTTGGGAACGTTGTTCTGGAAGCGCAAGCGAGTTCGATTCCGGCGATTGTCTCCGACGTGGGAGGGCCACGTGACCTCGTGGCACATGGCAAGGATGGTTTCGTGACAAAAGCGCTTGATGCAGGCGAACTGGCCAATGCCATTCGCCTGCTTGTCGAAGACCCTGCCCTTCGCTCGCGCATGGGTAGAGCCTCGCGTGCCCGCGTTGAGTCGCGTGATTGGACGGAGGCCTTCGAGCGGTTTTGGAATTTCTCGCCGGAGTAAGGCTACAGGACTGGTTTATCTTTGATCAGGGATGCAAGGATTTGGGCCGCGAGTGTGGCCGTAATACCTGGAATGCCCGCAATCTCCTCGGCGCTTGCAGCGCGTAGGCGCTCGACAGAACCGAAGCGCGCGAGCAGCCGCCGCTTGCGCGTGGCGTTGATGCCCGGGATCTCATCGAGCAGGCTCTCTCGCACGCGGCGTTTCAGCAGTAGGCTGTGATAGCCATTTGCCGTGCGGTGGGCTTCGTCGCGAATGCGTTGTAGCAGCCGCAGGGCCCCGCTATCCTCTGGCAGACGCAGGGGAAGCGGACGTCCCGGACGATAAATTTCTTCAAATTCCTTAGCGAGGCCGATGATGGCGAGATCGTGAAGTCCCAGCCGCTGCAGTTCTTTGCAAGCGCTCGAGAGTTGCCCCCGGCCACCATCCACAATCACCAAGTCCGGCAGCACGGTTGTTCCTGTTTCATCGGCGACGCGCTTAGCAGCTTCTTCGGGGTTTTCTTGGTTATAGTCCGCATCTTCCGTGCGTTGTGCCGCTTCGCGGAGGACGCGACCATAGCGGCGGCGAACCACTTCGGCCATGCTGGCGAAGTCATTTTGTCCGAGCGTTCCCACGATGCGATATTTTCGGTATCCTGATCGGTCCGGCACACCGTCCCGGAAGCGCACCATGGAGGCCACGATGTGCGTAGATGAAATGTTCGAGATGTCGAAGCACTCCATCACTTGGGGAATCTTCGCAAGCCCGAGGGCATCGCGCAGCGCAGCGAGGTCAGCGACGGGATGGATCGTCGTAGGTAGCGACTTCCGCGTGAATCGAGTCATGGTTTTTGTCGTTGCTGTTAGATCATTCAGCAGATTTCGAAGTTGCGCGGCCTTCTCGAAATCCATCTTTTCAGCAGCCACTTTCATGTCGGCTTCGACCTGATGAACCATTTCGCGGCTCTGTCCATCAAGGAAATCGCAAGCCTGCACGACGCTCGCCATATAGTTCTCTCTCGAGATTTTCTGCACGCAGGGGGCACTGCAATTTTTGATAATGTGATCAAGGCAGTGCTTGAAATCGCGTTCGCCCGGTTCGGTCGGACGACATGAACGGAGGCCAAATTTTTTTCGCATCGCGTTGAGCGTCACCCGGAGAGCGCCCGCTTGGGCGAAGGGGCCAAAATATCGTGCGCCATCTTCCTTGCGGAGCCGAGTGAGCGCAAACCGCGGATAGGGATCAGCCAGATGCACGCGCACGAGGAGGAACCTCTTATCGTCCTTGAAGCTCACATTGTATTTCGGCCGAAATTCTTTAATCAAGCGCCCCTCGAAAAGCACGGCCTCGGCGTCGCTGCGAACGATGTGGTATTCCAAATCCCATACGCTTGCGACCAATGCCCGCGTCTTAGGGTCGGCAGTCATGCGGCGGGAGGGCATGAAATAGCTGCCGACGCGCTTGCGCAAGTCGCGGGCCTTTCCCACGTAGATCACGTGGTTTAGGCGATCTCGCATCACATAGACGCCCGGCTTGTGAGGCATATCGCGAAGCTTCGCTTGAATGTCTGGTTGGGGCGTCGGACGAATACTCACAAGGTTGTTAATTTGCGGTAGCCCCGCCCCGCGTGCAACCTCAAGAAACGCGTGCCAGAGACATTCGTATTTGACGTGGCGGGAGTGATGCGATTTTGTGGTGATCTCAACAGACACAGGACTGCCCACCTTGTGCCTTAAATTCTTTGGGCAATGCTTCCATCTAAAATGTCAAAAGTTACCCTCACAAACGTTTACAAGATTTACCCGGGCGACAAGGGCCAAGACATCACGGCCGTCCGAAATTTCAGCATAGATATTTTGGATCGCGAGTTTGTCGTCTTTGTTGGCCCCTCGGGCTGCGGAAAATCCACTACGCTCCGCATGATTGCCGGCCTTGAAGAAATCACTCGCGGCGATGTCGTCATTGGAGACCGTCGTGTGAACGACGTGCCTCCCAAGGATCGCGACATCGCCATGGTCTTCCAGAATTACGCCCTCTATCCCCATATGAGCGTCTATGAAAACATGGCCTTTGGGCTCAAGCTTCGGAAATTTCCAAAAGCGGAGATCCAAAAGCGCGTCAATGACGCCGCCGCCATTCTCGGCCTTGAGCAGCTCCTCGACCGCAAGCCCAAGGCGCTTTCCGGCGGCCAGCGTCAGCGCGTCGCTGTCGGGCGGGCCATTGTGCGTCAGCCCAAAGTCTTCCTATTCGACGAGCCGCTCTCCAACCTCGATGCTAAGATGCGTGTGCAGATGCGCACCGAAATCATTAAACTCCACCAGCGCCTTCAAGCCACAATGATCTACGTGACCCATGATCAAGTGGAGGCCATGACGATGGGCACACGCATTGTCGTGATGGATGCTGTGGTCAACCCAGAGACCGGGCAGAAAGAAGGTGTCGTGCAGCAGATCGAGGCGCCACTCAAGCTCTACAACGAGCCTGTAAATATCTTCGTCGCCGGCTTTCTTGGTAGCCCGCCCATGAATTTTCTTAAGGGTAGCCTGCGCAAGGTGGGTTCGGAAATCCTCTTCAAGGAAAATGGCGGAGGTGCCGTCGAAATAAAGCTGGGTGCCCGCCCCGCAGCGGCACCTTACATCGGCAAGGAAGTCACCATGGGCGTGCGCCCCGAAGACTGCAGCCTCATCCCACCGGGTAAGGCACCCTCCGAGCATTCCTTCCAAGCCCTCGTTGATATTGTCGAGCCTATGGGTGCTGAGACCTACCTCTACCTGCAAACCGGCACCCACACCATCATCAGCCGTAGCCATGCTTCTGTGGATCATCGCGAGGCCGGCCATCGCCTCCGATTTGAAATCAACGCGGACAAAGTCCATCTCTTTGACCAAGAGACCGGCCTGCGGATCGCATAGCGTCAAATGCTTGCAACTTATGCGGTGCCAACAGACGGCTCCGCCGGACGCCTTTTCCAGCAAGACCGCCATGCCTACCGCTCAGAAATCCAGCGCGACCGCGCCCGCATAATCCACTGCGCGGCCTTCCGCCGACTTGATGGTAAGACACAGGTCTTTCTGAACGGGTCGGGGGACCACTACCGCACCCGACTCACACACACGATGGAGGTGGCGTCCATTAGCCGCACCATCGCGCGGGCTTTGCACCTTAATGAAGATTTGGCGGAGTCTATCGCCCTTGCGCACGACCTCGGCCACCCGCCCTGTGGCCATACCGGCGAGGAGGCGCTTGACCGACTGGTTTCCCAGCACGGCGGCTTTGACCACAATGCCCAGAGCTTAAGGATCGTCGAAATGCTCGAAGAAAAATACCCAAACCACGCAGGTCTTAATCTCACATGGGACGTAAGGGAGGGCCTTCAAAAACATGCTTTAGGCTTCACGGATCCCGCTTCCGGTGAGTCCTACACATCGCCTTCGCTCGAGGCCCAAGTCACCGATCTTGCGGATGAAATTGCCTATTCTAGCCATGATCTCGACGACGGTATTGATGCCGGCCTCCTCCACATCGAGGGCCTCCGGGACGTGCCGCTGTGGGCCCAGGCCGAGCGTGCCGCACGAGCCGAAAGCCCAGAGCTTGACCTGCGGCGCTATCGAGGCTTCGTGATTCGATGTTTGGTGAATCTCTTGGTGGACGACCTCGTTGCGGTCACATCCGATGCCATCGTCCGAGAACAAATCACGACGTTGCGCGACGTGCGCCAACAGCCCAAGTCCCTCGCCGCTTTTTCTGAGCCGCTCCGCCTGCACCTCGCCCAGCTACGGGCTTACCTCTTCGAACACCTCTACCACCATCCCTCCGTTGCCGAAGCCAACCATCGCGCGGCAGCGATGATTGCAGACCTCTACGCGTATTTTCACGCGAATCCACAGAGTCTGGGACGCAAGGCCCTTGCCCGTTTGGAGAGCGAGGGACTCGAACGCACCATTTGTGACCATGTCTCAGGAATGACAGATCGCTACCTCCACGATCAACATCAGACGTTCGTTGTAAATAACCCAAAGGCAGGATAAGGAGCCGGTCAGCGTCCAAAACACGTGTTGGCATGGCGAATGCTACGGACTCGGCATGTCCCAAGGTCTGCTTTCGCATAAAGACACCGTTCGTATTCGGCTAGCGCCCAGCATGGACATTGATTCTGCTGATGATGAAGTCTTTCTTCCAGAGCACCAAGAAGAGGCGCGGCTCCTGATTTTTGAGTCAGATTTTCTTCACGATGCGGTGGGAGAAATCGGGGGAATCCTGCGTGCTGGCAATCCACAATTCGTCACTGTCACGGAAACAGGGCGTCAAACAGCCTTTCGCTATGAGGAAAATGGTGGCCGCATGATTGTCCTCACGCGTGCTCATCACAACATCACCAAGGTTCTAGAAACCATCCAGTGATCGCACCTACACACATCAGCCCAGCGTTTGAAGAAAGCTGTGGCATTCTCCTTCGCGATCTTTATGCACAACCGGGCGTCTCCGGCACGTGCCTGCAACTTGGGGCGACCATCCTCGCGCACGATCTTGCCTATGCGGATGCAGCCGCAGCCACCTTCGCCGCAAAAGTCAATCGGCTCATGGCCAGCTACGAAGGCGTCGGGCGCGGCATCTGGCAAGTCGTCGTTGGCTTCGAGTCAATTTGGTTGATCATTCTCACGCGCGATCGCTTGCGGCTCACCGTCCTCCTTAAGCCAGGCACTGACCCGGCGCAGGTCGCAACGCGCGGCACGCGTCTGTTGCTTGAGATGAAGATCGAACCCGATCCGACGCAGGTGGCCGTCCAAGAAGTTGTCCCCAGCGAGTCGCCTGCCGAAGGGACCGTCCCACGCGAGCCGACGGTGATGGAAGCGATCGCCTCTCGCACTGTGAAACGTGAGGACTTTGAGCGGGCACTCTCGGCTCTCATGGGCCGTGTTACTGGGACTGCGCAGGCCACGAAACTCATGCAGATGGAGTTCAAGGCTGCGGAACTGAACGGCTCCACGACACTTACCCCTGAGCAAGCCCGGAGAATCGGACGCTCGATTTTGCAACACATCCCGAATCGCGGGAAGCGCGAAGCCCTCACTCTGGAATTTGTCTCTCAGCTCGATTTATGAAATACATCCTTGCCGTTCTAGCCGCATCTCTTGGCCTCTCGGTCCCGCTCATCGCTCAAGACTCTGCGGCACTCCCACCAGAGCTCCAAGAATATATCAACACCAGCCGCTCCAGCCATGCCAAGTTGCTACAAGACAGTTCGGAAATTCTTAAGCGCCTCGGGTTTATCGAACAAAGCCTTCAAGCGCCCATTCCCACAACTCCGATATCGGCACTCGAGGCACGCCTTGCGGAACTTGAGGCGAAGTTGGCTACTGCGCCCACGCCTGCTGTCATTACGGCAACCGAAGGGGCAGCCACTCCCACGGAAGAGCTAGAAGCCCTTCAGAAAAATCTCAACTACGCATGGATTGTCATCACGGCCGCTCTCGTATTTTTCATGCAGGCCGGCTTTTGCCTTCTCGAACTCGGCTTCACACGCGCCAAGAATGCCATCAATATTTGCATGAAGAATTTTCTCGATTTCTGCGTGGGCACGCTTTGCTTCTTCTTCATCGGCTTCGGACTCATGTTCGGCGCCTCGCAAAATGGCTGGATCGGCCTTGGACCCTTCTGGCTCTCCTCGATACCGGGCGATAGTCCCTTTTGGGCGTTTTGGATCTTCCAGGCCGTCTTTGCTGGCACAGCGGCGACGATCATTTCCGGTGCCATGGCTGAGCGCACAAAGTTCGTTGGCTATCTCTTTTATACCGCTCTGATAACTGGATTGATTTACCCCATTGCCGGACATTGGGCATGGGGCAGCTTCGGTGGAGGCTTTGGCTACGGTGGCGATAAGGGTTGGTTGGAGGCGATGGGTTATATTGATTTTGCAGGGTCAAGTGTGGTTCACGCAATTGGTGGGGCCGCTGCCTTAGCGGGTGTGCTCGTTGTGGGTTCTCGCACGGGGCGGTTTCGCGCCGATGGTCAAGTCACGTTTATTCCTGGCCATAATCTGCCACTGGCAGCTTTGGGAACGTTTATCCTGTGGTTCGGTTGGTTTGGCTTCAATTGCGGTTCCACTTTGCTTGCCGATGCAAGCATCGGGCGGATTGCTGTAAATACCACGATCGCGGCGGCTGCGGGTGGGATTTCAGGCATGTTTGCCATGTGGCTACACCAAGGGCGTCCCGACATCGGCATGACTCTCAATGGTGCCCTCGGCGGGCTTGTTGGCATTACGGCGGGTTGTCACTGCGTCACGCCGGCTTCTGCGGTGCTCATCGGCCTCGTTGCCGGCATCGTAGCGACAGCTGGTTCCTTGCTTTTGGAGCGCGCTAGGATTGATGACGCCGTCGGAGCGATTCCGGTTCACCTTATGTGTGGCGTGTGGGGAATCCTCGCTGTAGCCATCTTCCACGAGACGGGCTTTTCCTCAGAACGGCTTGGTGTTCAAGCGCTCGGTGCTGCGAGCATCGTTGGCTTTACATTCATTGCATCGCTCATTGGCTTCTGGATTATTGACAAGGTTGTCGGCCTGCGCGCCAAGGAGAGTGAGCAAGAACTCGGTCTCGACTTTACCGAACATTCCGGTGCCGCCTACCCGGACTTCATTACGGGTGACTAGAACGAGGCCTGTCTACACGTGGCACACAGCCTCGCAAAACCTACAGTGGCAGCAATTCGAAGCCTGCCGCTGTATCCTTGACCTGCCAGCCGCCCGCTGCGATTTGCGCGCGAAGGGTATCTGCTGCGGACCAATCGCGTCCTTTGCGGGCTGCCACACGCTGCTCGGCTAGTGCGAGAATCTCTGCGGGCACTTCGCGCTTTGGCGCAGGCTTAAAGCCAAAGACCTCAAAAACCCGATCCATCTGCTGGCGATCCACACCGGCGGGTGTCCCGCTGTCCAAGGCGGCGTTGAGTTCGCGCACGAGGCGGAAGAGCCTGCCCAAGGCCTCGGGGGTGTTTAAGTCGTCTAGGAGTGCATCGAACACAGGTTGGAAGATACCAAAGCCGTCGGAGTTTTCTGTGTTCTCTGGAAGTCGCTCACGAAGTTCCCTCAGACGGGCAAGCGACTGCCGGGCGGAGGTGAGGGAATCCCATGTGAAGTTGAGTGGCTGACGGTAGGATCCCGCCAGCAGCGCGTAGCGCAAATCTTCCGCAGCGAGGCCGCGGGCGAGGACGTCGGATAGCGTATAGAGATTTCCGAGCGACTTGCTCATTTTTCCGCCGTCCACCATCAAGTGCGCAACGTGGAACCAATGCCGCGCAAAGGTCTTGCCTGTGGCGGCCTCGCTCTGGGCAATCTCGTTTTCGTGGTGGGGAAACAGGAGGTCAATTCCTCCACTATGCAGGTCAAAGCTCTCGCCGAGGTGCTTGATCGCCATCGCGCTGCACTCAATGTGCCAGCCCGGACGTCCCCCACCCCACGGTGACGGCCACTGGTTCTCGCCGTCCTCGGGCCGATGGGCCTTCCAGAGCGCGAAGTCTGCTGCCGAGTCGCGAGTGTATTCGTCCGAAGACTCGCGGGAGACATCGCTCGTCGTGATCGTGCGTTCCGCAAGCCGAGAAAGTGCGCCGTAAGCAGGAAAGGAGTTCACGCGGAAGTAGACCGATCCGTCCTCCGTCGCATAGGCATGCCCTCCTGCAATCAGTCGCTCAATAAGAACAATCTGGTCTGTGATATGGGCCACAGCACCTGGCTCGACGTGCGGCGGAAGGATGGCCAGCGCGGCTGCATCGTCGTGGAAGCGAGACGTCCATTGCGCGCAGAAGTCCACCAGCGGGAGGTGTTCCGCTTGAGACTGGCGAATCGTTTTATCATCCACATCGGTAATATTTCGCACATGGCGCGTGGCGGTTCCAGTGGCCTCGACCACTCGACGAAAGATATCCTGCAAGACAAACGTGCGAAAGTTTCCAATATGTGCTGGTCCATAGACAGTCGGCCCGCAGCAATAAAAGCGTAGCGATTGGCCGTCTAAAGGAACCACCGGGCGCACTTCGCGGGAGAAAGAATCGTAAAGATGAAGAGTCACAGGAGAAATCGGCACCTCGCTCGCTTAGCGCAGGTCTCGGGGCCGGTAAATAACAATCCCGTAGTGGTCGTCGTAAACCACATACGATATGAAGCGTTCATCAAAAACACTTAGCGCATCGCGCAAATATGGCGAGGAATAGCTGATGCTGTTTGGATTGCGCGTGGGTTTGAATAAAAAATAGGCTTCTTTTTTAGGCGTGTTCTGAAAAGATTGGTTTCTATGGCACGGAATGTAATTGGTGGGGAATTGGAGAGTTGCTGCACGGATCCGATGACGGGGTTTTACCGTGATGGTCTCTGCCACACAGGGCCTGGAGACCACGGGGTGCACACGGTATGTGCTGTGATGACGAAAGACTTTCTTAGCTTTTCTGCCGCGCAGGGAAACGACCTGAGCACGCCGCACTTGGACTACGAGTTTCCCGGTCTTAACCCTGGAGATCGTTGGTGTCTGTGTGCGGGTCGGTGGCGGGAGGCTTACGATGCGGGCATGGCACCGCAGGTTGTCCTGCGCTCGACGCATGCTTCGACGCTAGAATTTGCCACCATTGAAGAGCTCCGCGAATGCGCGGTAGCGGAATAGATTTCCGAATTTCTTAGCGGCTGGCTGCTAAGGCTTGGTGTCCGTCTCTAGCCTAGCGTCGCTGAGGCCGACGCGCCGAGTGACTTCTGCTAGGCGATCTCGCCACCATGGATGCAAATGAGCGGCGGGACGGCTCCAAAATTCGTGGTGTAGCCAGCGGAGAGAATCGGCATTCCAGAGGAGCGCGTAGTGTTGGCGTGCGTCGAGGGCGGATGGGCCTTGTTCAATCAACTTGACGCGAAGGGAGGCGAGGTAGTTCTCGGTTTCATCGGGACGTTCCGGACGTTGGCGAAGGAGGGCCACATGCACGGCGTGGGTGAGAGGGTCAATGACGGCTCGCGCGGTCCCTCCGAAGGGGTAATCCCACGCAGGATCTTCGCGGCCTTGGTTATCCTCGACGAAGTTAAGCTCTTCTGGGGCGAGGGACTTCGTTTCCTCTGGTATGAGAAAGAGCTTATGCCGCCTGGCCCAGTCTCCGAGGGTGGCCTTGCTGGTGAGGCACGCAAGCACGGGCGCAAGAAGCCACCCGGCAAGGATGGGTGCCAGCAGCCAGAGCAATTGTGGGGCATACAGGCTAAGGCATAGAGTGGCAATTACCCCCACGCTTGGGGGCATCCAAAAAATGCGAAAACTCTCCACGAGGCCGAGTCCCTTGTCGTCCGACCGATTTTGGGCATTCCATGGCACGTGGAGGCCAGCAAGATTCATGACCACGAATTGCGTGTAGTAAAGCATGATGGCGGGTGCGAGGAGCGTCCAGATGACGGTCTCAATGAGGGTGCTTGCGGCGAGGCGCAGCGCGCCGCCGTAGGGTTTTGAGCGAGGTATCGTGAGCAATAGGGCAAGGAGTTTTGGAACGAAGAGGAGAGCAAACGTCGCGAGGAGGAGCCACTGCACGGCACCGCCCGATTGCACGAGGCCTTCGCCGGGAAGTGAGGAGAGAAGAGAGAATCGCTGCTTGAGGGCCAAGTCCACGGCTCCGAAAATCAAGAAAAGGAGCCACAGCGGCGAGCTAAGATAGACCATTACGCCCATCCAAATATGGAAGCGATTTGCAAAATCAATACCAGGAGCAAAGAGGAACCAAAAGTGCTGAAGATTTCCAAGGCACCACCGCCGGTCGCGCCCGAGGCTATCGCTTAAATTCGGCGGCCCTTCCTCGTAGCTGCCGGCTTCCGTGTAGGCAAACCAGACGTCAAACCCGGCCTTGCGCATAAGGGCGGCTTCAACGGTATCGTGGCTAAAAATATGGCGACGTCGCGAATCGGGATCGGGAAGTTCCGGCAAGTCGCAATAGTCCATGAACGGGCGGAGGCGAATGATGGCATTGTGACCCCAGTAATTTGATGCGAAGAGGTGCCAGTAGTTTGACCCCGCAGCGAAGAGGGGAGCATAGACCTTTGAAGCAAATTGCTGCAGCCGTCTGAAAAAGGTGCGTCCGAAAGCCAATTGTGGACCGGTCTGGATAAGGCCCACGCGAGGGTTGCGCTCCATCATGGCCACGAGTCGCGCGAGTAAATTTCCCGTCATGATGCTATCGGCATCCAGCACGATCATGTAGCGGTAGCGACTACCCCAGCGGCGGCAGAAGTCGGCCACGTTGCCGCTCTTGCTATTCCGTGGCGTGCGGCGTTTGCGATAAAAAATGCGACCGAAGGCATTCAGTTTCTTGCATAAGTCGAGCCATGCCATTTCCTCACCGAGCCAATTCTCAGGACGATTGGAATCGCTCAAAATAAAAAAATCGAAGCCTTCGATCTGTCCGGTTTTTTCGAGTCCACGCCACATGGCTTCGACGCCAAGAAAGACGCGTTCCACGTCTTCGTTGTAGATGGGAAGAACGATGGCAGTGGCCGGTGGCTCGCCTTCGAGCGTCGCGTTCTCATCAATCGAACGCGCGATTTGTGCGCGATCGCCACCAACGAGTTGGGTGACAAAGCCGAAGATGACGAGCCAGAAGCCGGTCGCGATTTGTTGGAAGAGGAGAACAAAAAGCACGAGCTGCGCCCACTCCAGCGGCGAGATGCCTTCGGGGCGAAAGGACTTCCACAGTAACCATGCTCCCAGACCCGTGGTGGCAAGGATGGCACCAAAGAACGTCGCACGGCGGAAAGCCACAAAATCGGCGGTGAGTTTTTCGGGCTGGAATGTCATTGGGGAAAAAGGCGTCCGTAGGCGAAGAGCACCGCGAAGAAAATCGCCGTCCAGATCCCTGCCGCACGCAAGATCGGTGCCCATGCAAACTTGTGCCACGTTTCCTGAGCGATCACTTGCATCGCGCCGTAGTCCATCTTGCGGGATGTCATGCTCGTGATCGCGAGGTCGGGTCCCGTGCGCGTAGATACCCGCGAGAGTGCCGCGCGAAGGTCGGCGGGTGGGAGGTCGCTCAGAAGTGCCGCGGGCCAGACGGTGCCGGCATTCGTCGCGCGCACGGCGAAGAGTCCCACAGCGACACGATTTGCTGGGGACAGGTGGGACTCGGCTAGCACTTGGGCAAACCATTTTTCAAGCGACTCAGATGCTACGTCCATTGCGGTCTCCACAGGCGAGATGCCGCTGTTCTCAGAGTGTCGCTCGCGGGCCTCGGAAAGAAGTCTCATTGCCAAGCTCGTGCGGTGCTCAATGCCGCCAAATTCCAGCGCGGCGAAGAAAGCCAACAAGCGAGCGAGTGCCTCATCCCACTCGCTTTGAGGTGTTACGGTGTCCATGTGTAGCTCCATGTCTCGGTGATGGGTTGGCCATTTGCGATGAGTCGGCAGGTAAGCTCGTGCGGGACTTTATTTTCGGGTGTGCTGACATAGAAGCTGACACGCCACGACGCATTGTAATCGTTCCACTCGACGATCGGTTCGCTGATAGTTGCTCCAGTGGATGACGCGATCTCGGGCGCAGGAAATTCGTTGGTCTTGAGCCCCGAAAACTCTAGAAAAAAGTGCCGATAGTAGGCCTTATCCTGATCGTCTACGCGCGTGAGGAGGCAACGTCCGATTGGCGGCAAATCAGTGGCCTCTCCAAACCAGCGTAGCACATACTCAATGCGCACAGGTTCCAACAAAGGAGGTGGCGTTTCCGGCGTCCAGAAGGCGATCACATTGTCTTTGTATTCATCCTTTGTTGCTAGCTGCACGAGCCTGACACTTCCCTTCTCAAAGCCTTGGATTGGTTGGACCCATGCGCTTGGACGTTGGTGATAGACGGCTTCGAGGTCTTGGTAATGACTAAAATCGCGATCGCGCTGCATCAAGCCGAAGCCTAGTGGTTTCGTGTCGGAGAAAACGTTGAGCTGTGTTTGCTGAGACCACGCCAAGGGATGCCACACCCACTCTCCATTGCTGCGTTGCATGAGAAATCCGTCGCTATCGTGAACCTCCGGACGGAAATCACCAAATATATTGCTCGAATTCTCACCATACCAAAACATGCTTGTCAGTGGCGCATAGCCGACGTGTTCGGTTTTGTTCCGAAAGAAGAGTGTGGCCGTCACATGCATGCGGGTTTCGACGCCCGGCTGAATGACAAATTGGTAGGCACCAGTCACATTCCGGCCCTCAAGCAGTGCATAGACCGTCATCTGTCGCGCGAAGGAATCGGGGCGCACGAGCCAGAATTTTGTGAAGACCGGAAATTCCTCTTTCCTTTTTTCAACCACCGTATCAATGGCGAGCCCCCGCGCGCTGAGTCCGTAGGAAAGTCCCTTCGGCACCGCGCGGAAGTATGACGCACCGAGAAAGACGGCCACTTCGTCAAGCACACCCGGTTGATTCATGGGATAGAGCAGGCGAAATCCCGCGTAGCCGAAACCATATGGAAGCTTGCCCGGAAAGACGTTCTTCCCAAAATCAAAAAACTCGGGCGAGTAGCGAAGAGGCGTCTCTGCACTCTCCGGCAGTACAAAAATTTCCACAGTCCTGTCGTGATGTTCGCCCCCAGGGTGGAAGAAGCGCGCTTGAAAAGGCAGGCCTTCCTTAAGCCACAGCGTTCGCTCATCACGCCAACGGATGTCTCGCAGCTGGTCGTAGTTCAGATTCCGCAATTCTTTCGGCAGAGCCGGTGCAGCCGAGAGATAGCCTTCGCGCGCCATCGTCTCCGCCATCGCAACAACTTGCTCAAACGTGAATACTTCTTGGCGGCGACTCGTGAGCACGATGACAAGAAGAGTCAGCGTAAGGACGCCAAAAACAAGGTGAGTTTTCATTTCTTCTATGTCGCAGCAGCCGGCATAAGCTATCTCCTCCGCTCCCAAAGAAAAGCAAAGACGCCCGCCGAATTTTCAATGGTTGCAGGGACAAATTTCTTGGGGCAGTTCCCCAGAGCGGAAATATCCGTTGCCCTAGGATATTGTGAGAATTGACCACGAACTGCACCGTGGCATTGGCTTTCAGCCGATGGGCAGTAGACGAAAATCTGCGAATGGCGTCTGCGCTCCATCCGCTAGAAGCAGATGCCACGAGGCCTTGTGATCGCTCGGAGGTTGCAGCTTGATTTGAGAGGCCAGTCGCAACCTCACGCACTTTTATTTGTGTTCGGTGATGCCGCGGGACGAAATGGTATTGGGCTAGCGCTGCTGAAGTGCTATCGTTCTAGAACAAGCGACGACGAAGGGCGGCAAGGGTGACGAGACCCAATCCGAGCAGCGCGACTGACGACGGCTCGGGAATGGGTGAAACATCCTGCCACGTGTCGCCAAGGCGAAGCTCATCGAATCTAAACGTGCTATCACCCCCATTGAGCGTGAACTGCCCAATATCTAAGGCTCCAAAAGTGGCAGTTGCTGAGATGGCACTACTAGGAGCAAGTCCGAGCCCTAGACCTGTTGGATCAATGTAGAGGTTTAGCAGGCCTGTAGCTAAATTAATCGAGCCCGCAACCATGTGTGTGCCAATGTTTGAGATTCCCGTGTCCGCCACAGAGGCCCCGGTAGAGTCGTAAATGCGGAAGTTATTGTTAAGCTCGCTGATGTCTTGGCCGATTCGGAATCTTTGCCCGCCTTCTTTCGCAAAATTCACACGTGCATTAAGACCCGGTGCGGCGCTGTTGTCTTGCAACCAAGAGAACCAGATGGTTCCGGAGTTGATGGTGGGATATTCACGGCTAGCCCCGCCAAATCGATCCGTGACGACCAATGCTTGGCCGCTGGTTACGAGATTGCTGTACGTGAGATTATTAGTAAACGCGATATCGCCATTCCAATTCGCAAGCCATCCTGTTCCTCCATTATTGACAGTGGTACCGCTAAAGGAATCTTGTACGATTATCGCAGCCGGAAGCGACGTTGTTGACAGAGCAACTGCTGCGCTGAGAAGGAGGAGTTTGGGAGAGAATTTCATAAGTCGCGGGAGTTATGTTTGCTGTTGATAGAGACTGCTCGAAGCTCCGACTCTAACAACATGTGCCATGCTGTGCAATAGGTTTATTGTGCACCAGTTGCAATTGGTGTCGAATAAGTTTGGGTTTTGAGAAAGGTAACTGCGTCACGACTCAAGGCACGCCAAAGAGCATCAACTTTCCGCGCCAGCCAAACGCTTCGTCCGCGTCCGCGTGGCCGCCCCGTAGAGAAGAACAAGGACGCCGAAAAAGCGAACTAGCTATCCTGCACCTTCCCGCGAGATTTTTTCGTCTCACCCCGGCGGCGCTTGGATTCGACCATCTTGCGTTTGGTTCCTGGGGAACGGCGGGCAGCTTGTGCGCGTTTGCGTGAACGGCTGGCGGCCCGCTCCAGCCGTCGGGCTTCGCGCAGAGCTTCAAACTTTTCTACGAGACGCAGCCAAGCGGCGCGGCGGTTCATTTCCCGGGAACGATGTTCGGAAGCGACCACGCTCACGCCCGTTGGTCGGTGAACAAGGCGCACCTGGGTTTCCACTTTATTGACATTTTGCCCTCCCGGCCCACTGCTGCGGGCAAAGCTCTCCCCGACTTCATCCATGCGGATGCCGCAATGGCGCAATCGCTCTTCGAGGGTTCTGTCTGGCTCCATATATCAAGACATTAAATCTTGATTGGCCCACATCCCATCGCAAAAACTCTGGAGAGACCATTGTGGCCGCCAGCCGACGCGGGGGGAAAACAGGTCGTGGTCCGCTATCGTTATTGGGGAATGGGCGAAGCCCGAGGGTCGCATCCACTTCGTCGTCGACTTCACCACCATGAAAACTGGTTGGGTGGAGGGAGCCATCGAGTCCGGCCTTCGAGCGGCGCCAAATCGACCCGGCGGTGAAGCCGGAAGCCGAACCTGGCCTGCGGCAGGAACTCACGGCCTAGGAGAGGATCCCAAATCCGTCACTGCATGGCATAGGGGCACTGCCGGATGAGGTGATCAGGACGCTGCCCGATTGCGGGAAGGTGAAAGATTGGCAATGTCATACGATGTCAAATCCTCAACAAGCACCTGCATGGCCGGGACGGCCTTATCCACTCGGCGCCACGCTCACGAAGGCTGGAGTGAATTTCGCCCTCTTTTCGGAAAACTCGACGGGCGTGGAATTGTGTCTTTTTGATCGCTCGGAGGACGAGCAGGCGACCGCAACGATTTCGCTTCGTGAGCGCACAGATGGGGTCTGGCACGGCTTTCTGCCGGGCATCAAGGCTGGTCAATTTTATGGCTACCGCGTCGCAGGACCTTATGAACCCAACGAGGGCCACCGCTTCAATCCTGCCAAGTTGCTCCTGGATCCCTATGCGCGGGCAATCGCTGGCTTGATCAAATGGCGTGAGGACATGTTTGGCTATGCCTTTGGTGGGGAAGATCCCGACCTCAACAAAGACGATCGCGACAGTGCAGCTGGTCTTCCTAAGTGTGTCGTCGTGGACGATGCGTTCGATTGGGGTGGCGATCGTAGGCCGGATACGCCGCTTGCCGATTCGGTGATTTATGAGGTCCATGTGAAGGGCTTCAGCAAGTTGTGCCCGCAGATTCCAGAAGAACTCCGTGGCACCTACGCTGCGCTGGGTAGCGACTTTGCCTTGGAATATTTTAAGAAGCTCGGGATTACCACGGTGGAGTTGCTTCCTGTCCATCATTTCGTCAATGACGAGCACCTCGAAGCGAAAAACCTCGCCAATTACTGGGGCTACAACTCCCTTGGCTACTTCGCGCCCCACGCAACGTATTCTTCCAGTGGCGTCGCTGGCGAGCAGGTCACGGAGTTTAAGCAGATGGTCAAGCGCCTGCACGCCGCAGGCTTGGAAGTGATTCTAGACGTCGTCTACAACCACACCGGCGAGGGCAACGAACGCGGCCCCACACTCAGTCTTCGTGGTGTGGACAATGCGGCGTATTACCGACTTGTTGCGGATGATAAGCGCTTCTACATGGACTACACGGGTTGTGGAAACTCGCTGAACATGATGCACCCTCGCGTGCTGCAACTCATCATGGACAGCCTGCGCTACTGGGTCCTGGAGATGCATGTGGATGGCTTTCGCTTCGACCTCGCATCCACCCTTGCCCGCGAACTTCACGAAGTGAGTCGCCTCTCGGGCTTCTTCGACATCATTCACCAAGATCCCGTGCTATCGCAGGTCAAGCTGATTGCAGAGCCGTGGGACGTCGGTGAGGGTGGCTACCAAGTGGGAAATTTTCCGGTACTTTGGACAGAATGGAACGGAAAATACCGCGATTGTATGAGGAAGTATTGGAAGGGTGACGAGGGAACGATCGGAGAGTTTGCCGCTCGACTCACGGGAAGCTCCGACCTCTACCAACACGATGGCAAGCGCCCGTATGCCAGCGTCAACTTTATCACCGCTCACGATGGCTTCTCTCTCTACGACCTCGTGAGTTACAACGAGAAGCACAACGAGGCCAATGGCGAAGACAACAATGACGGGGACTCCAGCGGGAGTTCGTGGAATTGCGGGGCGGAGGGTGAAACCGAAGATGAAGCGATCAGGGTGCTTCGCCGACGCCAAATGCGGAATTTTATAGCGACCATGATTCTCTCACAGGGTGTGCCCATGATCACTGGCGGCGATGAATTTGCCATGACGCATGGCGGAAACAATAACGTCTATTGCCAGGACAACGAGCTTTCCTGGTATCCATGGACGCGCAGCGAATCGCAGGACGCCCTCACCACCTTCGTGTCGAAAATGATTCACTTTCGCCATGACCACCCGGTCTTCCGCCGACCGAAGTTTTTCCAAGGCATTCCTATTCGTGGCACAGGGACCAAGGACATCATGTGGCTGAATCCGGGCGGTCACGAAATGAACGATGATGAGTGGAGCGATGGGAATGCGCGCTCTGTTGGCGTCCTGCTGAATGGCGAGACTCTCGACGTGCGGGATGAACACGGAGAAGCCATCACGGATGACACCTTTGTGTTGCTGTTCAATGCCCACCACGACGAGGTGCCATTTAAGCTCCCGAGACTTAAAGACAGTCGCGCCGGCTGGGAAATGCTACTAGATACGAATCAAGAAGCTGGATTTCTCGTAGAGAAGCCGCGCTACCATCCAGGGGACGAAGTGCCCGTGCCGAGTCGTTCGCTCGTGCTCCTCCGCCATGGTTTGCCACGCCAAGGCAAGCCATGACCGGCGATCTATCACCTGCGCGCATTCCCACGGCTACGTATCGACTGCAGTTCCACGCCGGGTTTCGATTTTGCGAAGCCAGAGAAATTCTCGATTACTTACAAGGCCTTGGAATCAGCGATATCTACTCGTCACCGGTTTTTCAGGCGCCACCGGATAGCACGCACGGCTACGACGTGGCCGATCACAATCGCATAAATCCCGCAGTCGGAGACGCGTCGGATTTCCGCGCCTATGTTGACGAGATTCGGCAGCGTGGTATGGGCCACATTTTGGATTTCGTGCCGAACCACATGGGAATTGGTCAATCGCTGAATGCGTGGTGGATGTCCGTGCTTGAGGAAGGTCCCGCCTCGCCCTATGCGAACTTCTTCGACATTGACTGGCACCCGAGTAAGCAAGAATTGGACAACAAAGTCCTGCTCCCAATTCTTGGAGATCGCTACGGGAAAGTTCTGGAAAACGGCGACTTTAAATTGAGTTTCGACGATGGAAAATTCTCACTTCAATATTTCCAGACCCGCCTTCCCCTCAATCCGCGGAGCTACTCGCTGATTCTGCAAAGACTTCCGCAGGCTCATAGCGCCATTGCGATTGACCCTGCTGAGATCGCACCTGTGCTGCGGCTCTTGGAAGGAACGGTCGGTGATCCCACGAGCTTCAATGGACTCCACGAATTGCTCGAAGCGCAATCCTATCGTCTGAGTTATTGGCGTGCCGCCGCTGAGGAAATAAACTACCGCCGATTCTTCGACATCAATACGCTCGCCGCCCTCCGAGTGGAAATCCCCGAGGTCTTCGAGGCGGCTCACGGTCTAGTCTTCGAGTTGCTTGCACGAGGAGACGTGACGGGCCTGCGCATTGACCACATTGACGGGCTCTGGGATCCGCGGGAATACCTACGGCACGTTCAAGAGCGCTACGGCATTCTCGCAGGACGTGAACTTTACCTGCTGGTTGAAAAAATTCTCGATCCGACCCGAGAATACCTCCCTACCGATTGGCCAGTTCACGGCACGACGGGATACGAGTTCGCAAACCAAGTCGCCCTCCTGATGGTTAGGGGTTCCTCCGCTAAGAGCATGACTACGACATACAAGAAGTTCACGGGCCTGACGACGGACTTCGACGATTTGGTCTACGAAAAAAAAATTCTGACCATGCGTATGGCCCTGAGCAGCGAAATCACAGCACTTGGTCGCCTCCTCGATGACCTTTCTGAAATGCACCGACATTTCCGCGACTTCACCAGAAATACGCTAACGACCGCCGTGCGAGAAGTCATCGCGTGCTTTTCCGTTTACCGCACCTACATCACGCCAGATCAAGAAGCCTCTGCCGAAGATACCAAAGTCATCTTACACGCGATTCTGGCGGCAAGGCGGCGCAATCCCACCATCGAAAAAGCCGTATTTGACTTCCTGCGCGGTGTCTTGCTGATGCGGCTTCCAGACTATTTATCGGCGGATGAACGCGAGGCCCATATTCGCTTTGTGAGAAAATTTCAACAATGCACGGGACCGGTGACAGCCAAGGGCTTAGAGGATACGGCATTTTACATTTACAATCGGTTGGTCGCTCTGAACGAAGTGGGTGGTGATCCGAAGCTCTTCAGTATGGAGACGCCGGACTTTCACCGCCTCAATGAGGAGCGCCTTGCCCGCTCGCCACACACGCTTTTAGCAACTTCGACTCATGATACGAAACGCAGTGAAGATGTCCGCATGCGGCTCGTTGCGCTCTCGGAATTCGCCGAAGAATGGCGCGTGGCCGTTGGGAACTGGAGCAAGCTGAACGCCAAGCACCGCACGGAACTAGACGATCAGCGCGCACCACTGCGCAATGAGGAGTATCTCCTCTACCAGACGCTTATTGGATCATGGCCGCTCGGTTCGAGCCGCCCGCCTGACTACACCCAGCGTATTCAGCAATACATGCTCAAGGCACTCAAGGAAGCGAAGCTTACTAGCAGTTGGGTCGAGCCCCATACGGAATGGGAGGCTGCTGTTAGTTCTTTTGTGGAGAACATTCTCGACGAGAATGTCTCTCCAACCTTTGTCGCAGACTTAGCTCGCTTCGTTGCAGAAGTTGCACCGATCGGGGCCCTCAATTCCCTGTCCGAAACGGCCCTGAAATGCACAGTTCCCGGCGTGCCCGACTTTTACCAAGGCATGGAAACATGGGATTTCAGTCTCGTGGATCCTGACAACCGCTGCCCGGTAGATTACGCACACCGGCGGGAACTCTGCACCCGAGAAAGCGACGCAGAATCTCTGGTCGGAGATTGGCAGAGCGGCGAAATCAAGCTGCATGTCATCAAGCGTCTCCTGAACCTGCGCCGCGACAATACGGAGTTTTTTCTCCATGCGGACTACGCGCCTCTGGAAGTAAGGGGTGCCTGTGCAGAGAGCGTGGTGGCGTTTTCAAGGTCATGGAAATCAAGCCATCTGCTGGTCGTGGTGCCTCGTCTTACGCGAGCGCTCGGCAATTTTCCAATGGCAGAGGTGTGGAAAGACACCTGCGTCTGTACGCCCGAGACGGGCCCCCTCACCAGCGTCTTTGGCGCTGCTGTCCCCGTGACATCTGGTGCGGAACGGCGTCTGTGCGATCTCCTGAGCGACTTTCCTATGGGTGTATTTTTCTCGTCGCAGGCATAGGGGATATCCCTGAGGCCTGTTTCAGGTGCAGGCCGTGGCTATGGGGGAAAGGATGATGTGTCGCTCCTGAGTCACACCGATTGGTAGGAATCTACGGGAGGCCTAGGATGATCCCGCTAACCAAAATAATCCTATGGAAACAACCCTTACAACCGCGATCGAGACAGACGACCAAGAACTCATGGAAGGCCTCCTACGCCGCCTGCCCGAAGCACTAGAACGCCTCCACCGCCGCTACCGCGCCATGCTGCGCTCCATTGTCATGCAGGTCCTCCACGACGACGCGGAGTCTGACGACGTCCTTCAGGAAATCTTTCTACAGGTCTGGAACCGAGCAGAGAGTTATTCGCCCGGCAAAGGAAAGCTCGTGAGTTGGCTCTGCACGCTGGCGCGTCGTCGCGCAATTGATCGCCTACGCCAACATAGCTCCTACCGCCGCGCCACGGACCGCTACGAGGTCTCCTGCAATCACTCCGACAAAGAGGTCTCTGAAATGCACACTGTCGAGCGCGATGCCTACCACGACGATCTGCGAAATCTTCTCCACCACCACTTAGGTTCGCTGCCACCTTATCAAGAACAAGTGGTCCGCATGGCCTTCCTTGAGAATCGAAGCCAACGTGAGATCTCGGCACTCACCAAAATGCCTCTTGGCACCGTAAAGACACGCATCGAGCTTGGCATGAAAAAGCTTTCCAAGGCCTTCGAGGGCCTGCGCGCAGAGATGGCATAGGCACTTTACTTTTCTGCCTGCTCCCTTGCCATCGAGGGGTGCAGCCTATTAGCTTTCGGGCACCGCATGTTGCCCACTAAAGTCAAAAAAGACTTCGATCTCTTTCGTCGAGGGATAGGGCCTTATGTTGAATTGTTGGGTTACCTGCGACCTTATCGGCTCGTCTTTTTTCTCGGGAGTCTCTGCGGGCTGGGCTTTGGTGTCATCACAGGGGCGCTGCCCTTCATCATCAATTTTGTTGGCAAGGTGGTATTTTCCAGCAGCCAAGACGCGAACCTCGTCGCGGAAATGGAAGCTCTCGGCCCCTTGGCCCAGCCGTTGCGCGATATCGCGCTGAATGTTTTCCACCTCGATCAGGTGTCTAAAGGATTCTTGGTTGGATTTGCCTGCCTGCTGATTCCTGCTGCCATGATGATCCGCAGCTTCTTGGACTTTTTTAACAATTACTTCAGCGAGTGGACGAGTCAGCACGTGCTCATTGACATCCGCACCAAACTCATGCAGGGGATCACTTCGCAATCGCTTGATTACTTCAACGAAGCACGCGCGGGCAGCTTGTTTCAACGCATTATTGTCGAAACTCGTCAGGTGCAATCCGTGCTCACAGTTCTCAATACGCAATTGATCTCGCAACCCGCAACGATGATTTCTGGCCTCATCGTCCTATTCCGCCTTGATTGGAAATTCACGGCCGGCGCCATTATTCTCCTGCCGTTGTGCGTCGGCCCCGCCGTCTATCTCGGAAAAAAGATACGTGCTGCAGCTGTGGGCGATGCGGGCGAAGGCCGCGACATGATGGTGATTCTGCATGAAATGATCGCCGGCATCAAAGTGATCAAGTCCTTCTCGCGAACCCAACACGAACTCGAGCGCTTCAACGCGTCAAGTCAGACTCAATTCCAGCAAGTCATGCGCATGCGCCGCACGGTCGAGACAACGTCTCCCTTGGTTGAAAGCCTCGCAGCAATCGGTGTGGCCGTGGGTCTTTTTTACGTCTATTCCACCGGGATGAGCGGCACGACATTTCTCTCGCTCTGCATCGGCGTCTTTCTCATCTACCAACCACTCAAGACACTCAGCCGACTTCATCTCCTGCTCGTCAGTAGCCATGTCGTGATGACGGGTGTCTTCGACATGATGCGGCAAGTGCCATCGGTGGTGGATCAGGGAGACGCACAAGTTCTCGCGCGGTGCCGTGGGGAGATTACCTTCGAAAACGTCACGTTTGCCTACCGTCCAGATGTGCCAGCAATCGAAGATTTCTCCTTCCGATTTGAGCAAGGAAAATACTATGCCCTCGTCGGTGAAAGTGGGGCCGGCAAGAGCACGCTCTTCTCACTTATGATGCGGTTCTACGATCCGCAAGCCGGCCTGTTGCGGATTGATGGCCACGACGTGCGAGGTGTCACGCAGGATTCTCTCCGCGAGCAGATCGGCATCGTCACACAGGAGACATTTCTCTTCCACGATACGATTTACAAGAATATCGCCTACGGGAGGCTCGATGCCACGCGGGAAGAAATCATGGACGCGGCTGTGCAGGCCCACGCGCACGAGTTTATTCTCAACCAAGCCCAAGGCTACGACACGATAGTCGGCGACAAGGGCTGCATGCTTTCCGGGGGTCAACAGCAGCGCATTTCCATTGCTCGCGCTCTCCTAAAGAATGCACCCGTCCTGCTCCTTGATGAAGCCACCTCGGCACTCGATTCCGCATCCGAAAAGCAAATTCAAGCTGCCCTCGAAACGCTTGTCTCTGGACGCACCGTCATTGCCATTGCCCATCGCCTCTCCACCATACTGAAGGCCAATCAAATTATCGTTCTCGAACGTGGGCGCATAAAAGAAGTCGGCACGCACGAGGAATTGCTGGGTCAGTCCGGCTTGTATCGGCACCTCTATGATCTGCAATTTCATCGAGAGGTCGCATCGTGACCCCGCAGCAACTCGACGCCATTGCGGACGCGACGAACCCGCTCTTACTGGCGGCTTTTTTGCTGAGCGTGGGACTTTCCTTTCCGACCCTACCGGCTGCGCGGCCCTTTCTACTCCGCTGCGGGCTGGCCTTGCTCATCACGTATGGCTTCGCACACTTCAAGCAATGGTTCTCGCTCTGGCCAGAGTTCGGAGATTTTCCGAGTGGCCATATGGCATTTTTGCTCACGGTTTCCGCGTGCTTTTTTTTCCTGCACAAAAAATCCCTTCGCTACACGATTCCACTGGCAGTGCTCTATGGATGGCTCATCGTTTTTCTGGGCTACCACACGTGGTGGCATCTCCTCGGCTCGTTCGTCCTTGCCCTCCCTGTCACGGCACTCTGCATGCGGGGTCGGCCTAGAGCACCAGATATCCACAGCACAGGACAAAGACAATCCGTGCTTTTTGTAGCTGGCGACTTGTCGGGAGACATGCACACTTCACGCCTCGCAGCGAGACTTGCCCTCACCAAGCCGGACGTCATGATCCATGCGCTCGGGAGCCCGCGTCTAGGAACTCTTGCGGAAACGAGCGGGGGACGATGGGTGGGTGATACCTCCTACTGCAGTGCCATCGGGATTACCGCCGTTTTTGGAATTTATCTTCGTGCGCGCTGGCTCGATTTTAAGTTGAAGCGCTTCGTCATCACTCATCGTGTGGATGTGGCTGTGTTGTGCGACTGGGGGGGCTTCAATTGTCGCCAGTTGGATTTGTTTAGCAGCCAGAAGATCCCCGTTCTCTACTCCTTTCCGCCCCGCTCATGGCAGCGAGGAGGTAGTAAGGGCTTGCAGTTTGCGCATCAAGTCGCGCGCGTCGCCACACCGTTCGAATGGTCAGCTGAGAGACTCACGGCGATAGGCTGTCACGCGACGTGGGTCGGGCATGCGCTTCTTGAGCTGCGGAGCTCCAAACAAGACCGCGATCAGCTCCGCAAAGAATTTGGTATCGGGCCCAACGAAAAGTTGGTTGTTCTTCTTCCAGGTTCACGCTCCGCCGAAATCAAAATCCTCGCCCCGCGTCTCGCCGCCGCGGCAGCCATCCTCGCGGACAACCGAAAGATCAAGTTTCTTGTCCCTGTGCCCGAACCGCTTGTTGCACTCGCCCAGCGCCACTTTCCGACCACCATCCCGATTCTTGCCGAGCGCGCGCAGGACTGTCTCGTCGCCTGTGATGTCGCCGTGGTGAAGACAGGCTCCGCCACGCTCGAAGCGGTGGTGGCAGATGCCCCGCAGGTGGCAATCTATGATCTAGGATGGGGTGGTCGCTTCGAGTGGATGGTGTTGTGGATGTGGAGAAACATTCCCTTCATAGCGATGCCCAATATTCTTTTGCAACGGGCACTAGTGCCCGAACTCATCGGAATCAAATGTCGCCCGGCCGCCATTGCCGCCGCAGCTTCTCACCTTCTCACAGACGAAGGTGCGCGCACGGCTATGCGGTCCGGCTACACAGAAATTCGCAAGCATTTGGGCGAAAGTCTTCCGTTGAGTGCGACGGACAGCACGTTGGTGATTCTTTGTGAGCTCCTAGACAAGCGTCGCGCGGTGGCATTTCCATGAAAATTGCACTCGCACTGGAGCGATTTGATCCTGAGCGTGGCGGCCTCGAGCACTGGACTTGGCAGTTTGCAGAGCGACTTGCGGTGCTTGGACACGATGTCCACGTCGTCGCATGTGAATTTGCCGCACAGAAGCTTTCCGAGTCCGTGCACTACCACACCGTGCCGCAATGCCGCTGGCCGTTGCAACGAGCGGAAGCCTTCGAGCGTCTGCTTCGAAGCCTGAACTTTGATATCATCCACGACATGGGTGTCGGCTGGTATGGCGATATCATGCACCCTCATGGAGGATCATCACGGGCTTGGCACGAGCACAACCTGCTGCGGATTCCTCGTTGGCGACAGATTCGTTTGTGGCGCGAGCGAAGGTATCGGGAGCACGCGGAAGTCGAAAGGCGTCAGCATGCCCAACAAGGCGCAATCATCGTGGCCGTCTCGCGCATGGTTGAGGGGCATTTTCGAAGTCTCCATAAGGTCCCCCCTGAGCGCCTCCGCATTATCACAAACGGCGTGGACACGGATCACTTTTCCCCGGCGGTCTGCGCTAGCCTTCGCGCGCCGCAGCGACAGGAACTCGGCTGTGCATCTCGCCACACGCTCTTCCTCCTTGTCGCCCACAATTTGCGTCTGAAAAATGCAGACAGCACCATCCGCGCGCTCGCCGAACTGCTTCGCGAGGGTCATGAGGCGAGTCTTGCTATCGTGGGTGGCAAGAAGCCAGAACCGTTCATCCGATTAGCGAAAAAATTGGGCATTTGCGACCGCGTGATTTTCATTTCTGCCACTCCCGATGTGCGCCCGTTCTATGCGGCGGCCGATGTTTATCTGCATCCGACATGGTATGACCCTTGCAGCCTCGTCGCACTTGAGGCTCTCGCTTGCGGGCTTCCAGTCATCACGACGCGTTTCAACGGCGTTTCAGAACTCATAAAGGAAGGGCACGAGGGACATATCCTCGATAACCCGGCGAGCGTTTCTGCTTTGACCTCAACAATGCGCGGGCTACTTGATCCAGCCCGCCGCGTCGCGATGGGAGAATCTGCCCGCCGGATGGCTCTCTTGCACACGTTCTCTCAGCAAACGGAAAGCTTTCTAGGTTTGTATCGCGAAGTGATTGCTCGTAGAACGACAGCAACGCCTAGGTTCCCGGCGTGACAGAAATGAGCATTCACCCTACCGCCACGATTTTTCAAGGTGCGCGCATTGCTCACGATGTGGAAATTGGTGCCTATGCGATTATCGGAAGCCACGTGCAAGTCGAGGAGGGCTGTCGCATCGCACAGCGAGTGGTCATTGAAGGAAAAACGCATATCATGGGCGGAACCTCCGTCGGAAGTGGTAGTGTGATTGGGGCGCCAGCTCAAATCGTCGCGCAGGAGAGCGACGAAGCGGGTTGGGTCAAAATCGGACGCCGAGTGAATATTGGAACGTATGTCACGATCCATGCCGGTGCTAAGCCTGCTTCATGCACCTCCATCGGTGAGGATTGCTTGCTCATGCCAGGCTGCCACATCGGACACAATGTGACTTTGGGAAAGAAGGCCACGGTAGAGGATAATTGCCTGCTTGGCGGATATGTAGAAATCGGCGAATGTGCACGACTCGGCGCGGCTTCTGTCTATCACCAATTCTCACGGGTGGGTTGCTACGCGGATGTTTCAGCCGCCGCGCGATGTGTGAAGGATATCCCGCCCTACGTGCTGGCAAGAGACCGGGGGCGCGTTTCTAAGATTAATGTGGCAGAGCTCCAGTTGGCGGGGTTTTCGGCTGAGGAAGTATCCCAAATCGAGAGTGCCTTTGCGCTGATCTATTATTCGCGACTGAACGTTTCCCAAGCTCTCAAACAAGTCCATGGCACGGCATGGTGTGAGCGTGCTCTAGATTTTTTTCGATTCATCGAAGCCTCCAAACGGGGTGTTTCCCGAAAATCCGAAGTGAGCCCTGCCTACGATGAAGCTTATTGATCGCCATGTCGCGTGGAGCGTCTTTGTTTCGCTCGCGATGGGGGTCTTCGTGCTGACGTTTGTCCTTGTGATGGGCAACGTCTTCAAGGAACTGCTCGACATGATGGTCAACAAAAACCTGCCGCTCAACGCGGTGGTGGCGTTCATCTTTTTGGCGTTGCCATTTTGCCTCGTGTTCACGATTCCATGGGCATTTCTCGCTGCGGTCCTGCTCGTCTTCGGTCGCTTGTCGGCCGACAACGAACTCCTAGCTCTTCGCGCTAGCGGTGTCGGCCTTCATCGCATTAGCATACCCGTTTTCCTCATCGCCGTAGTCCTATCAGTCATCTGCCTCTGGATTAATGTGGATATTGGGCCTCGGGCAAAGGAAAGGATGTTCTCCATCATCAGCGGGATGGGCACAAGCGATCCGATGTCGCTGTTTACGCCCGGCGATGTCATTGACCAGTATGCGGGTATGCGCCTTTTTGTGGGGGGGAAAATGGGCGACACTCTCACAAACGTGACCATGGTCGAGATGGATGATCAAAACATTCCCCTCCGTGTCACTGTGGCAAAACGCTGCGATGTGACCATCGAACCCGGTGGCACATCTCTCCTGCTGCATCTGACCGATGCACAGGTCGAAGAACGCCAAAAATCCGACCCGCTGAATCCCAGCAAATTGCCTCGAAGCTTTGCGATGAAGGAAAGTGTTTATCGTCTGGATTTGGCGAAGTTGCTGCGGCTCAATCGCAAGAATAAGCACCTTTCCAGTTACACCTTGCCGGACCTTCGCGCATTTATCGCGGAGGGTGCCGAGGGGCAACTCCTCAAGGCCGAGATCGAATATCACATGCGGTTCTCAATGGCCCTAGCCAGCCTCGCTTTCTCGCTCGTGGCGATTCCCCTCGGCATCGTAGCCCATCGGCGAGAGACCACGGTCGGATTTGGCCTGAGCCTCATCCTCGCTTTCACTTACTTTTTTTTCATCACCATGGCACAGGCCTTGCAAAATAGCCCAGCATGGCATCCGAAGTTTTTCGTCTGGCTACCAAATATCCTCTTCGGAATCGTCGGAAGCATCCTCTTTTTTAGAGCATGCCGCCGATAGGCCCTCACGCAAACTGCCGCTCGAAGATGGCCCATGTCTGCTTGGGCTCGGCTCCGATTTGGAGGACGAGTTCGATCATTTCTGTGTTGGATTCCTCAATCCAGCCCAGCGCGGCGTCACTGTGGATCTGGCTGGCAATCACGAATTGCGTATGGACGAGCCAAGCATGGATGCCGCGATCTCGAAAACCCGGCACGACGCCGAGCACTGTTTGCCGGCAGGCCTTGATGCGATGCGTCTTCATGAGCCATAAAATCAGCGGGAACCGCAGGAGGTGAGGCACTCGCTTTGTGCGGATGAGGATTTCGTTGAAGTTTGGCAGCGTCAAGGCTACGCCAGCATCCTGGTCGCCGGCCTCAGCGATGAGCAAAAGTCGAGGATTCGCAATGGCTCGGATGTCGTCCGCTGCACCAAAAAGGTCGTCCATAGAAATGGGAACGAAGCCCCAGTTCCGCGAAAGGGTTGCATTATAGACCTCGCCCACAATCGCCAAGTCCTCCGGCAAGCGCGCAAAATCCATCGGCCTCAGTCGCAGGCTGGAGCGCTTTGCAAGCCGGTCTGCAATGCGTGCGAGACGCGGAGAGTTGGGCAGGCGATGCATAGGCAAGTTATAGCCAAACAGCCGGCGCACACTCACGAAGCCAGCCGATTCAAGAAGCTCCGCGTAGTAGGATGGGTTCCACGTGAGGCCAAGGCAGGGCGCATGCTCAAATCCCTCCGTGAGTAGCCCGCATTCATCATTGATACTTGGATTGTAGGGCCCACGTAGGGACGTTAAGCCAGCCGCTTGCAGCACTGCGGCCGCTGCATCAAAGAGCATCCGCGCTGTTTCCACGTTGTTCTCGCACTCGAAAAATCCAAAGAATCCCGTCCGGTCGTTGTAGAGCGTATTGTGTGAGCGGTTGATTATCGCAGCGATGCGGCCCACCACGCGACCATCGCGCATGGCGAGGAAGGGAAAGATTGTGCCGTGGCGTTTGGAGAACGCCGACGTCGGGCTCAGGTATTTTACGATGCTACCGGGAAAGGGCGGTACGAAGGCCGCTTCCATTCCGTGCAGTGTCTCCGCTGCCCGTTCGAACTTCTTCTTCAATGCTTGTGTCTGGCAGGCGAAAATCGAACACATTTTTTCTGCGGCCGGGTTGGATATATGCTGGGTCATCGAAGGTGCCAAGTTCTTGAGCGAGTTTTTCGAAAATGTCGAGAACGCGATCAAGGTCGGATTCCGTGTGCGTGGCCATGAAGCTCGTCCGCACGATCGCCTCGCCATAGCGCACGGCGGGATAGATGGCCGGCGTGGCAAATACGCCTTCCTCAAAAAGGCGTTGAGTAAATTGAAAGGCCTTCGCTTCGCTGCCGATGAGTATTGGCACAATCGGAGTCTGCGTCGTGCCAATTTTAAACCCAATACTCTTAAAGCCTTCGTGCATTTTGCGCGTATTGGACCAGAGCATTTCCATTCGCTCGGGTTCTTCCTGCATAAGTTCTAGGGCCTTGAGCACAGCCCCGGAGACCGCCGGTGCAAGTGCCGCCGTAAAAATAAGACAACGCGCGCGGTGCTTCAGGTATTCCACCATCTGGGTATCTCCCGCAATGAACCCACCCATGGAACCCAGCGACTTAGAGAAAGTTCCCATCACGACATCCACATCATCATTCAGCCCAAAATGATGCACGGTGCCTCTACCACGAGGCCCGAGCACGCCCAACGAGTGTGCCTCATCTACATAGACCAATGCGCCGTGCTCCTTGGCTGCCTCGACGATGGGAGGGAGATCTGCAATATCGCCGGACATACTAAAGACACCGTCCATTACGACAAGGCGACCAGCACTATCTGGCACACGCTTCAAGCGATTGCGGAGCGAGCTCACAGAATTATGACGAAAGGGAATGAGCTTGGCTGGTGCAAAGTTGCAGCCATCAATAATGCTCGCATGGTTCTCTCGATCACAAAGGATGGCATCTCCATCCTCAGTGAGGGAAGCGAGAGCACCTTGGTTTGCAAAGAAACCCGTAGAGAACAGCACGACAGCCTCGCGCTGCAGGAAGGTCGCGAGAGCCTCTTCCAGCTCGACATGGAGCTTGATCGTCCCATTCAGTAGCCGCGATCCGGTGCAACCCGCACCATACCGGCGGGTCGCATCACACGCCGCTTCGATGACGCGAGGATCTTGCGCGAGGCCAAGATAGTTGTTCGAGCCGATCATGATCTTGGCTTCTCCCTCGCAGACCACGTAATTGCCATGGGGCTCTTCTATACACCGAAAGTAAGGATAAAATCCTTGAGCCTTTGCATCGGCGCTGTCCCGGTATTCCCGGCATTTTTGCAGTAAATCTCTTGCCACGTTAGGCTATCGGTTCAGGAGTTGAGCGTTACAGGGTTGTGGGTGAAGTAAATGCTTTTCCCTCGTTTTCATCCTTACATTACGCCAATCCGTGCTGGTTAGCTGCATATTTCTCTGGGGCAAAATCTAGACCGGCTCGCCGATGAGGTCATACATCTGTGATCCCACGACTTGCACATCCGTGAACTCACCCACCTCGCAGGGCTTCGTCAGGATCATTCGGCAATCCACCTCCGGCGCATCATACTCCGTGCGAGCGACGTTTGGATGGGTCACCAGCACGCGGAGCCTGCGCCCGATCATGCCCTCTGCCATTTCCAGCGCGATGCGTTGCTGGAGTGCCATGGCCTCGCGGTGGCGACGGTTCTTCGTGCGAGTGGAAATCTGGCCATCCATTTTTCCTGCGCGCGAACCCTCCTCTTGCGAGTAATTAAAGACGCCAAGCCTCTCAAATCGCGTTGTCTCGATAAAGTCCATGAGCGCAGAAAAGTGTTCCTCCGTCTCGCCCGGAAACCCCACAATAAATGTCGTTCGCAAGGCTAATCCAGGCAGCCCGGCACGCAGACGTGCGATGAGGCTCTCGATATGCTCGCGCCCAGTTTCTCTCCGCATCGTGGCCAACATCTCGGAGTGAATGTGTTGCAAGGGCATATCTACGTAGCGGGCAACCTTCGGATTTCGTGCAATCGCAGCAATGAGGTCATCGCTCCAATGTGCAGGATGCGTGTAGAGCAGCCGCACCCAGAATTCCCCGCCGATCTCGGCCAGCTCGTCGAGCAAGTGGATGAGTGACGTGCCGCGCTGGGCATCCACAGGTTGGCGTGGCCCGGCCTTTTGCTCCCACAGATCCATGCCGTAGTAAGTGGTATCTTGGCTGATAAGATTGATTTCACGCACGCCCTCTGCCACGAGCTGACGCACTTCCCTCACAACGGAGTCTACCGTGCGGCTGCGGTGGCGTCCGCGCATTTGTGGGATCACGCAGAAGCTGCAGGGATGATTGCACCCCTCGGCAATTTTGACAAAAGCCGAGTGCGTCGGCGTGAGGCGGAATCTTGGCGTGGAGAAGTCTGGAATATAGCGCGACTTGGGCGTCACGAAGTTCATCACCCCGCCAGCTTGTTCCAGCACGGTGCGGAAGATTTTGCCCGCCTCGGCGACTTGGTCGAGACCGATGAAGGCATCCACCTCGGGCATTTCCTCGAGCAGCTCCTTGGAGAAACGTTGCGACATGCAGCCACTCACTACGAGCTTCTGGCCCGCCCGTGCGTGCAGTCCTCGCTGGCGGTGACTTTCCAGGATCGCATCCACGCTTTCCTGCTTCGCAGAGTCAATAAACCCACATGTATTCACGACCAAGACATCTGCCTCGCTCGGGTCTGCCGTAATCTCGAAGCCTTCCTCGCGGGCCCCCCCGAGCATGATTTCGGCATCCACGAGGTTCTTAGCGCAGCCTAGGCTGATCATTCCGATTTTAGGAAGAGCGGCGTTCATAGATCTGGCATCATAGTGGGAGAAGGTTCGGCTGCTGGCACAATTTCAACAGCTTGAGTCTCCGGTGGAAGGACAATTGGCACAGGCGTTGCGGTCGGTTCAGGGGTCGCGGTAGGCTCAGGGGTTGGCGCTGGCGCTGGCACGACTTCTGCCGCGGGCGCCGAGGGCCGTGTCACGCGCTCGATTTTAAGAGCTGTAAACCAAATGTAGAGGCCGACAATCAACACTAAGACTAGGCCTGCGATCACCCCAAGCCCGATGAAGAAACGGCTCAATAAAGGCCGCTTATTGCGACGCTGGAGGGGATGGTTTGTGGAGAGATTATCAAGGTAGTCGAAACCCTGTGACCCGAGACTCACCGAACCCGGAAGCAGGGGTTGGATTTCATCGGTCGGGATCCCCAGGTAATTGGCGTAATCAATAAGAAAAAGCCGTGCATAGGTCGGATGTGGGAAGCCAGAAAAGTCGTCAGTCTCGATCTCGCGGAGACGCTGCACGCGGATACGAGTGTCCTTAGCCGCTTGCTCGAGCGTGATTTTTGCATCCACTCGAGCGGATGCAAGGCGCGCGCCGAGAAAGAGATCGGTCGGAGGCAATGCTGCGGGATTTTTTTTCATGCGGGAAAGTCTTCGTTCAAATCTACCAAGATTTCGCGATCTTTCGCACCATCTTTTGGCCCGACCACACCACGTTGCTCGAGGATATCCATCACGCGTGCGGCTCGTGTGTAGCCGAGCTTGAGGCGCCGCTGGAGCATGGATGTCGAAGCGCGGTTTTCTTGCTGGATGATGTCCAAGCACCGCGTGACGAGTTCTTCATCTTGGTCGCTCACATCTTCCTCAGGTGGCGCGGTAGAAGTCAACTTCTCATGGATGGCTGTGTCAAATTTCGGCTCGGCTTGCGAGGAGACATACGAAACGAGGCGGAAGATTTCTTCCTCCGTGACCAGCACGCCTTGGGCACGCGTGTATTTCGACGTGCCGGGAGGGAGATAGAGCATGTCGCCCTGGCCGAGAAGTTTCTCCGCCCCATTTTCATCCAAAATCACGCGGCTATCAATTTTTGAAGCCACTTGGAAGGCGATACGGCTTGGGATATTGGCCTTGATAATACCGGTCACCACATCCGCACGGGGAGTCTGGGTCGCAACGATCATGTGAATGCCCGCCGCGCGCGCCATCTGCGTAATGCGGGCGATGGCGCTCTCGACATCCGCTGGCGCTGTCTGCATCAAGTCCGCCAACTCATCCACGATGACCACGATATAGGGCATGCGATCCGGGACAATGATATCATCCGACCGTGGCACGCGGACCGGTGGTACCATGGGTTCCTCGTCGGGAAGCTCAGCATCTCCACCAGCGGTCTCTTCGCCGGGAGGCGGCACCAGCACTTGCTCTGCAAGCTTGTCTGCATCGAGCTCTGCTTGCGAGCGTGGGAGTGGTCGGTCATTAAAAGTGGCGATGTTTTTTACCCCCACCTTTGCAAAGATGCGGTAGCGCAATTCCATTTCGTCCACCACCCACCGCAGGGCCAATAGCACTTTCTTGGAATCTGTCACGACAGGCGTAATGAGGTGGGGCAGAGAATTGTAGATCTGCATCTCGACGACCTTCGGATCAATCATAATGAAGCGGAGTTCTTCCGGCGAGAAGCGGAAGAGGAGACTTGCGATGATGGAGTTTATACAGACGCTCTTGCCGCTACCCGTGGTACCCGCCACGAGGCAATGCGGCATCTTTGCAAGGTCGGCAATGATTGTGTTTCCATATACGTCCATCCCCAGAGCGAGTGGCAGCTTGGCTGTGCTCTCTCTCCATGCATCCTTTTCAAAAAGTTCGCGCAGCGTGACCTTCACTTTCTTGGAATTTGCAATCTCGATACCCACGGTGTCCTTGCCGGGAATTGGGGCGAGGATATTAATGCGTTCCGCGCAGGTCGCACGGGCGATGTCGCGCTCGCGGCTGACGATTTTGTCAACCCCGACCCCGACGTCTGGATAAATCTCGTAACGTGTGATTGTCGGGCCTTTGGTAATATTCCCAGGTGTCGCACGGATGCCAAATTCTTTCAGCGTTTCAATGATAATTCTCTGAATGGCCAACAATTCTTCACGATCGAGAGGAGTGCGTTCGGTTTCATCCGGCGGATCTAGCAGATCAAGATGTGGGAGCGTGTAACCTTCAAAATGCAGGTTCGACAAGCCTTGTGGTAGGGTATTTGGTGCCTCTTTCTTGGATTGTAAATCCGAAAGCCTCGGCTTCTTCGAGGCGGGCGTGGGTGCTGTCGCATCAAAAATCTCTGGCTCACTAGCGGTTGGTGTCTCTGGGCGATCAGCCACGAGCGGCAGCGGCACGTCACCCCCTTGGCGGCGGATTTTTTTCTCCAACTTATCAGCCTTCTTCTCCAGTTGCTTGCGCTCGACAACCATCCGTCGCTCGGCATCAAGATGTTCCAGTCGCGCGACCCTCCGCGTCTCTTGCCATCTTAAAAACGCCATCCACGCATACCTCACGTCGCGAATGGGATGCGTCGAGACCGCAAAGATCACAGTCACGATATATAAAATGATAAGGATCACCACGGACGCCGTGCCGAAGACGCTGTAGATTGCCTTTCTCCCGAGCCAGACTCCAAACCACCCACCCGGCCCGTAGATCGGATTCCAATGCCTCCAATCTTGCAAAACCAAGGTCTGAATTTCCAGCAAGCAGGCTGCCAAGATGAGCATGAGCATGCCCCATCCGACCTTGTCCCGCAGCACGTATCCTCGCACAAACCATTTCGCAAGTCCGTAGCCAAGCAAGATCACTGAAAGAAGGTAAGCTGCACCGCCAAAGCAAAAGAGCGTGTATCCTGCGAGCAATGCACCGAGCGCGCCCCCGCCGTTGTGCACCGACCCCGACGCACTCGCATTCGTCGTGCTAATAAGCGGTGCCCACGACGGAACTTCCTGCGCACGAAAAGTCTGAAGCGAGACAAAAAGATAGCCACCCACCACAAGCAACACCAGCCCACTCAGGAAGGTTGCAGTCCACTGATTACGAGAACGATTCGCCATGAATATGCGAAGTTCCTCGATTTCCAGCCATCAATCAAGCATCCAGCCGAAAACCGAAAAGCAAATCTTCCTGATTCTTGCAGGCTAGCAGCAATTGCCCTCGCCACACTCGCCTGCTTCAGCCGCAGGCAGACAAATATCGCGAGCGAGGCAGTCCGTCTGCTTTATGCCAAGGCGAAGCAGAGCAGATCCACCCTCGTGTTGCACTTGGGTAATGAGAAACTGGGAAATCCAACGGGCCTGATATTCCACTTCGACCTCTAGATCTTCGCCGCTGAAGAGCGGGGTTGCTCGCTCAAGAATGAAGCCCAGCTTTTGTGCTAAAATGCGATGCCCGACGTCATCGGCGACCCACACTTGAAGAAGGCAGACCGATGAGCGCCGCAAGGTGCCACCACAATCAAGGAACACGCGATCCACACGACCGACTTCCGTGACATGCGCGTGCGCGGGCACCAATTCTGCATCGGGAAGTGTAAAACGAATTTCACTTTTCGGAGCGGTTGTGAGGTGTGCGTGAAGTTCAGAGATTGTCATTGCACAAATTCGTCTTCGCCGATTTTTTGAGTTGCTGCTGTCAACCTGAGGGTGTCCAGCTTGTCCAACGGAAGCGAAAAAAAGAGTTGTAGCCGACGATGAATTTGTTGAGCGACCTGCCAAAAAGCAGCCTCTACTTCCGCAGGCGAGCCTGACACGGCAGCAGGATCCGGCGATCCCCAATGCGCGATAATTGGTTGGCCAGGCCAAACCGGGCAGGTTTCCTTGGCTTGGTCGCACAGGGTGATTACGAAGTCGAAGTGCAAGGAGGAAAGCTCTCTCCATGACTTGCTCCGCGCGTCTGTGGCCTCGATGCGAAAGTACTCACGCAGGACGTGCAGGGCCACTGGGTGGGGGGAAGCCTTAGGCTCGGAACCCGCGCTCTCGAACGAGAAGTTGCTGCCAGCCAATCTTTTGGCTACAAACTCCGCTATGATGCTCCGCGCAGAGTTTCCTGTGCAAAGGAAAAGGACTTTGTAGTGCATGGGTGTATTATTAAGGTCTAGCACTTGCAGACTTCGGCTAAAGCGGGCGGCAGACTATGCTTGATTTTGCGAAGCCTTGCGAGGTCGTCGCGGTAGAGCTTTTCCGATACCACGCAGTCCTGCAGGCATTGCAGATGCCTTACAAGTTGCAGCGAAGGCTCGCTTGGAAGTGAGTAAACCATCCATGTCCCAGACCGCCGCGATTCTACCATTCCCCGCTTACGCAGGTAAGCGAGATGCTGCGAAACCCTCGTTTGCGGCAGACACAATATCTTTTGGAAATGGCACACGCAGAGTGCCCCTTCTCCCAAAAGGTGAAGTATTCGGAGCCTCGTCTCGTCGCAAAAACATTCGTATATTTGGACCGTTCGCACGCAGTATATATGCATGTGCACGAATATGCGTCAACACAATTACGTCAGGACGAATAACCTGACCAGGCTTCGAGTGCTGGAAACACGCCAATCTGCTCGGCTGCTTACCTCGGCTCGCTGGAGTGGATCGCTCCGGAACTTTCCTACGTTTTCCCTTCGATCCATACTCCTTCGATAAACATCTGTTTTGGATACGGGGGAACCCCGCATTCATTGCCGGACAGATGCGACGCGACCAAATCCACAGCGGCCGAGCCGATCAATTCCTGCCGCTGATCAACGCCGCTCCAGCCCGCGACATCCGGGGCAATGTTGAGATGGACAAGGCGGATGTCGCGGGGAATGCGAAGCCCTGCGAGTTCCAGTCCCCGGCGGACCTCAGGATGACTACACACCACGGCGTCAGGCTTGGTTTTCCGCACCCATTCGGCCACGTCCTCCGCCTTGTCGCTAAAGAGAATGGGTAGGCGTTCGCGGGACGGTCGCTCGCTGCTTTCACGCAGGAATGCGGCGCTGTAAGTCTCATCACTCTCCCGATCCGACCAGGCCGAAAGCGCCAGCCCGATGCGAAGGCAACCGCCCTTCCGCAGCCGTTTCAGGGCCATTATCATATTCGAAAATGACAACGGATTGACCTGATGGTGCTCGCAAACTATCCGAGTCACGTCGTCGCCTCCATCCAATAGGGCATGGTGCCGGCCAATGCACGCCACACTGAAATCGTCCCAAGGCAGCACAGCATGAGCAGCGCGATCCAGCCAAGGCAGAATGACGCCTCGAATCCCTCTCGCTAGCAGAACGCGCTTCCACTTGGATTCCTGTTCCTCGGCAGCCGCCTCTGCCAAATTCGGGAGCCAGATTTCATCAAGTCGGTAGCCAAGGGCCTCCGCCCGCTCTTTCGCGGCCACGAGCATGGGATTGCAATAGGCTTGCTTCCAAAAATCCTGCTCGCGATGGTCGTTCAACCAGCCGAGCGTCGCTTCAAACTTTGGTCGCCGTCCCGTGCGCACAGAAGTTTGGTAGGCCGCGAGATAGGGATTAGGTCTATAGCCCATTTCTTTGGCAATTCTCTGAATCTCTTGCCGCACAGGCGCTGAAATCCGAGTGTCATTGCGGAGGGCAAAGGAAACGGCCGCGGCAGACACGCCCGCCCTCTTCGCGATATCACGTTGGCTGGGGCAGTTATCGCGAAACTTCATTTAACCGCAATAATAGTGGCGCGCTTTGCGATCGCGCAATGGCATTCCAAATAATTTGTTTAACCATAATACAAGTTATGGGATTGATTTTTGGGACAAGAAAAGTACTGTATTCCGTCAACCCCGATTCCCAACCCATCCATGACTTCCAAATACATCTGCCGCCTCGCGGTCCTCATCCTTCTGCCATTGTTTCACGCTTCCGCGCAGGATGCTGTGAATCTTCTCCCCGAAGGATCTTTTAGTTCTTCTGATAGCGTGATCGTAGCTCCCAAAACGCAGGACGGCTCATGGACGCTTAGTCCCGGCGATTACTCCAACCACGGTATTACCTATACGCTTGGAGAAGAGGAGGGGCGCAATTTTTTCAGCCTTACGACAACCACGGCCGCGGCGCCATCCGCTTGGATCGCTACGAGCCTTATGCTTCCCGATCCCAAGCCAGTGCAAGTGCGCGTGTCATTCCGGGTCCGCACCAGAGATCTCGCCTTGGCCGACCCGGCCGGCCCGGAGTGGCTCAGCGCCCAAGTGCAGGTCGCCAACCTCAACGATGCGGGAGAGCAAAAGTCCAATGCCATAGTTTATCGTTCGAGGGAAAGCTCCTCCGAGTGGTCTGAAGTGGAGCAAGTCGTGCCAGTGAGTCCCGAGGCAACGCAACTCCACATTCAAACCGGACTTTGGGGATATACTGGAACGTTCGAAATTGCCGATTTTAAAATCATCGCTGAGTAACTTGAGCGTCGCACGGGTTCACCGATTTGCTAATGCCCGGTAGCGGGCTTACCCCCCTTTTCCTTTATCCATGAGACCTGCCGTTCTTCTTTGTCTGGCGATCAGTTGTTTAGTTAATGTCCGAGCGGAGGATCCCACTCTCGCCGGCCCAGTGCGGGAGACATCAGCCACCCGGGCAGAGATTGTTCTCAGCGGTGTTTGGAAGTTTCAACCCGCCACGGATAAAACGGCAGAGAATCCTGGCAAGGATAGCTGGGGCACCATCGGGGTGCCAGGCTCCTGGGAGGGTAACGGCGAGGGATCAGTCCCGGTCAACCCGGTCGCGCCGACCGGGGGTACATGGCCTGGACTGGAGAACGTGGCTGCCGCATGGTATGAACGTTCCGTGGATATTCCCGCAGCCTGGTCGGGGCGCGCGCTTTTGCTTCAATTCGATCGTGTAAGCACCGACGCCAAGGTTTACGTCAATGACCAACTGTGCGGCGAGATCCGCTGGCCCTCGGGCGAGGTGGATATTTCTAAAGCGGTCAAAGCCGGGCAGACAGCCGTTATCCGTGTCTTTGTCGTTGCGACTCCCGATGAAGGCGAGCGGATCCATTTCATGGGTTATGCGCAGGAAAGCAAGGCTAAGGCGACGCTGATGAGTGCGGGGATAACGGGGGATGTCGTGTTGGCGAGCCGTCCTATCGGTGCCCATGTTACCGACGTCTTTGTGCAGCCCTCTTATCGAAAGAAGAGTGTGACGGTGGATGTCAGTTTAGCTGGGATCTCTCAGGCGGGGCCGGTCTCCGTGACGGTCAATATGGTGGACGAAAAAGGCACGGTGGAAACAACCTTCACCCAAAACGTCGAAGCAAAAGCTACTCCCGAACAAACTCTGCAACTCACCTGGCCGTGGGAGTCGCCGCGTCTTTGGGATCTCGGTCAGCCCAACCTCTACACCGCGATGGTGGAAGTCAAAGGAGGCGGGGTTTCGGATGTTTATGCGCAGGAGTTTGGCTTTCGTGAGCATTGGATCGAGGGGAGGAAGTTTATCCTCAATGGCAAGGAAATCCGCTGGCGCCCAATCTCTTGGCACGGCAACTCATCCTTAGGCGCGAAGGTGATCACTCCCTTGCGCGAACAGGGTTTTAACATTTCACAAATTTGGCCGCAGAATCGCTACGCACGTGGACACGCCGATTTCTGGGGACTCTGGGCGGAGGCCGCAGACAAGGCTGGCTGGCCCATTATCGGAGTGGTGCAGAATATGTCGCAGCCTTTTATTATTGATGCACAGGGGAAAGGCGGCAATTGGGGAAAGGGTG
>Ga0163147_10000823_pt1 | contig 48626 bp, 49 predicted proteins | sample OliLakLV19MP6G1_FD_148597 | JGI IMG/M metagenome (GOLD analysis project Ga0163147, IMG submission 148597) | Freshwater microbial mat bacterial communities from Lake Vanda, McMurdo Dry Valleys, Antarctica- Oligotrophic Lake LV.19.MP6.G1 | ecosystem: Environmental > Aquatic > Freshwater > Lake >... | reverse complement strand
TTTAATTATTGCAATCATAAATATCTGCTTCGTGAACGTGAACGTGAACGTGACCATGAATGTGAACATGACCCTGAACATGACCGTGACCGTGAATTAGCAAACCCAGCTTTAATTATTGCAATCATAAATTACTACTTCATCGATGTGATAAGCTTCTCAATTTGTGTGGCGTCGATAATCGTAGTGATATTTACAAATACTTCGTTTAGAAAAGGTTCAACCTCATTGAATTTATTTTGGTCAACAAGTGCTTCTGAAAACCTACCAGTATCCGCAATCCAAGCGGCACTTGTGAGGACTAGGAAGTCTCCGATGATAGCTTTTACTTTCCCCGAATGTGTCATTGTCACAGTACGAATCAAATAGTTTTTCCCAATTTCAAAAGGTGTTTCTTTCACCGAAGATTCTTGCTTGAATAGCTTTTGAATTTCTTTAATTTGTCCATAAGTAAGGGTTTCTAAAATCATATATCTCTCCTAATTAGCGCATATAAATTTATGCGCTAATTGTTTATTGTTTATTGTTTATTGTTTCTAGTTCGTAATTAATCCTTCAAAAGACCTATTTTGTCTATCTAGTGTCCTTTTCTTTGACCACATTACGGCCTCATCAAGCTTTGTAATAATCATTGAGTTTTCTCTGCATGGAAACTTTTCATTTAACTGCTCTATAATGTGTTTAGCTACCGCTATGACATCTTCAACTTGACAACCGTTCTTCCCAACTTCTTTTATAGGCCCGTTTTGGATTGTAAATGAAAGGGAATTAACATCATGGCGGACATAAATAAAGTTATGTGGCCTAATTTCTTTTTCAAACCACTTATAGTCCATAGAACCCAATTCATTAAATTTCTCGGGAAATTGTATTCTTAAGTCATCCATACAAACAATTTTTTCGCCATTAATTTGTGTAACATTTTTCATTGTTTCTAAGGCCATATATCTCTCCTAAGTAGCGCATATAAATTTATGCGTTTATTGTTTATTATTTATGGGTTATGTGCTGGTGCTACAATTAACTTTAAACCAAAGTTATATTCGAGTAGGTTTAAAATCTCATCTTGCATGTACTGTGAATTAGAAAGCATGTACGAATTACATAACGATTTAAGCAATTGGAAAACTTCTTCTGCCTCATCACTTACTTCTTCAATATGACATTCAAGCTCTTTGACTTCACTTTGTAACTCTTCAATTTCATCTTCTTTAGACTCAAACAATTCGATTATGCTACCTAAGTTTTCCTCAATACCTTCGATGAAGGGCGCAATTGAGTATGCTTCTAATGACACAGCATCTTTAATAGCTTTAAGTTTGTTTTCAATCTTCTTAATTTCATTTTCAATTTTCATTAGTTCCTACCTTCATTCGTTTCCGTATCATCTAGTGACCTTTTAACTTCATGTAAATTAGCGTGAAGTAAATTCGTGGCACGTAAATCAGATTCACGTAAATCAGCGTAAGTTAAATTAGCGTATGATAAATCAGCGTAACGTAAATTAGCGTGACGTAAATCAGCTTCACGTAAATCAGCGTATGATAAATCCGCGTAACGTAAATCAGCGTAACGTAAATCAGCTTCACGTAAATCAGCATCATATAAATTAGCATCACGTAAATTAGCTTCACGTAAATTAGCTTCATATAAATTAACATGACTCAAATCAGCGTTACTCAAATCAGCGTTACTCAAATTAGCATATGATAAATCAGCTTTCTTGCCCTTCATGCCGTCGGATAGCCAGAGCTTATGGCTATCCAAGATCTTTTTTAATTCTTCTTTTTTCATGACTTAGTTCCTACCTTCATTCATTTCCGTATCATCTAGTGACCTTTTAACTTCATGTAAATTAACGTGAAGTAAATTCGTGGCACGTAAATCAGATTCACGTAAATTAGCATTTGATAAATCAGCATGACGTAAATTAGCATTTGATAAATCAGCATGAGTTAAATCAGCATGAGTTAAATCAGCATTTGATAAATCAGCATGACGTAAATTAGCGTAGCGTAAATTAGCTCGACTTAAATCAGCATCACGTAAATTAGCATTATGTAAATCAGCTAAACGTAAATCAGCGAAACGTAAATCAGCGAAACTTAAATCAGCGTAGCGTAAATTAGCGAAGTGTAAATTAGCTCGACTTAAATCAGCATCACGTAAATTAGCATTATGTAAATCAGCATCACGTAAATTAGCATTATGTAAATCAGCATTATGTAAATTAGCATATGATAAATCAGCTTTCTTGCCCTTCATGCCGTCGGATAGCCAGAGCTTATGGCTATCCAAGATCTTTTTTAATTCTTCTTTAGTCATGGCTATTTACTCCAATTTAAAGTTGGAACTTCGATGTCGTATATGCCCATAAATTCAATCAACCAATCTTGTACAATCTTCGATATTGGGTTATTCGTTGGTGTATCGCCCGTAGTAACAGCTGAAAAAAGACGCTCAATGAGTGACTCATCATCATGTTTCAAGTTTTCTAGCTCTTTGTAATTTTGATCCAACAAGTTTGCAATAGTGCCAACAAAACAAGCACAGTCGCCCTCATATGCTGAACCGTCGATCTTTCCGCCAACAGCTGCTTTATATAGTCCTTGAGCTTCATTTTTAAATGCGCCAAGCTTTTCAAACAACTCTCTTTTTGCGGCCGGTAAACTTTTTATTGTAAGTAAGTTATTCGCAAATCGTAAGTTACTTAGTCTCAAGAGCGTCGAAGTGAAATCAGCTTCATATAAATCAGCATTTGATAAATCAGCTTTTGATAAATCAGCGCGACTTAAATTAGCATGAGTTAAATCAGCATTTGATAAATCAGCATTTGATAAATCAGCATCACGTAAATCAGCATTTGATAAATCAGCATGACGTAAATTAGCATGAGTTAAATCAGCATGACGTAAATTAGCATGAGTTAAATCAGCATTTGATAAATCAGCATGACGTAAATTAGCATTTGATAAATCAGCATGACGTAAATTAGCATGAGTTAAATTAGCATTTGATAAATCAGCATTTGATAAATCAGCATTTGATAAATCAGCATGACGTAAATTAGCATTTGATAAATCAGCATTATATAAATTAGCATTTGATAAATCAGCATTATATAAATTAGCATTTGATAAATCAGCGCGACTTAAATTAGCATTTGATAAATCAGCTTGAGTTAAATCAGCATGAGTTAAATCAGCTTTCATGCCCTTCGAATTGTTTGACACCCAAAGTGCGTGGTTATCTAGTATTAGTTTTAATTCTTCTTTTTTCATGATTTAGTTCCCCTCAAAGTTTAAAAATCTAGAGGCGTTATACTTTAGTCGTCTTGTGGTGTCAATGCCGTTTTGAAATTAATACAACTTCGATGTTATACTAGAGAATCAATATCACCGGGGTCAATGCCGCCAAGATCATAAAAGTCTAAAGCGTCGAAGTCTAAATCATCATACATATCATCATCGACGACGATTATATCCGTGCGCTGCCTGATTGTTGCTTCAAAGAGCGATATAAGCTCTTTACGTGCTTCCCAAAACGCTAGTCGACGCTGGAGTAGCTCAGATTCGGAAAGCTCAATCATAGGCATGGTCGTGGGTAGTAATGCAAGGGCTGGATTAATAGTGGGCGGCATAGATATAAGCATCCCTAGGTGTATTATCTCGAATAAGCTCTTATCCTTTACGCTATTATAAAGTCGGGCATTATCACCATACGCAATGCTTCTATTCCCTCGCCCTCTCGGTATTGTGTACTGCCAATGCCCGCGAAAATTGGGAAGCCTGGCCATTGCATTGTTCTTATGTCTTGGCACATCCAAAACTGTGAAAGTTTCATAGTTAAGCTTTGAAGTCATTGCAAGAATTCTTGCTTCGAGAATTGTCATGTGAACCGACCCCGAGTATAAATCGTACACCCTCGACTTTTTAATGTGATAAATCGGGGGGAAGCATATTTTAGTGAGACTTTCATACTCATCAAAGGTGAGTGAACTCATAGCGATTGAGACAAAGACTGATTGTCTTCTTTCTTTAGATTGCGCAACTCGTGGACATTGATAAACCCTGTAACCGATTTTCTGTACTCTTTCTTTCTCTGCTTCACCAACCTTAATTTTGCCGTACTTGGATTCGAACTGCTCGAGAGATAGTCCTGCGAATCGATATATTGCACTTAAGATACGTCTTGATACCGAACTGTTTTTACTCTTCATTATGCTCATGTATCATTTGATTATGAGCTTGTCAAAGGGTTTAGTGACTCACAGCAGCTATGTCAATAAATGGGCGTTTTTTGTGGCACCTAGCGTTATTTATTCGCCCACGAGCGAATACCCAACACGTTTTTCATTCGCCCATTTCCTTTGCAAGTACTGAATATGTCGAAACTGTTGGGCGAATACGCTTAGAAAACACATCAACGAATACACATGCTTGAGTATAAGACTGGTGTGTTGAGTATTCGCTCGTCGGCGAATATTTGGTAGTAAATACGCATAGTTAGTGGCTTCTTTTTTATTGAGCTGTTCTTTATTATACTTCTATCCTATAACCTCTTATTATTACTATTATTATTAAGTATATATAGAGTAATAGATAGGTATAATAGAAAGTGCAATTGATTCGAAGTAAAGTTACCGGATTGCTACAAATAGTACATACCATGTTTGTTAGTGAGCGAATGTCGAATAAAAAAAGAAATATTTACTCCCCTTTCTCGTTAAATTCGGCGGTCAAAAGTCAAAAAACGCGAAAAACACAACGCGCCACGCAAGCAAAAATAAAGCCGACAAGCTCAATGCAAATATTGACGAAAACATGCTCAATGCAAATAGCCCTCAAAGCCACTAAACACAGCAAGTTACTGTAGTATTGACAGTGTTTAGTTATTGTAGTATTGTAACGCATAGGCACTTCAAACTTAAGGAATTAAAATGAAAAATACATTTATAAAACTAGAAATAGAAATAATTAAAAAAGAGATTGACAGCGGATTTTTCTGGATGGAATTTAAATTTTACGAAGAAACATACTATTTGCAACTTTGCTTAAATCAAGGAAAAAAAGGAAAGTTAACTAAAAAAATCACTGAAAACGGCGGTTACGACGAGGGGTTGTGTCGAGATAGTAATGAAAAATCTTTTCGAAAATTCGGCAAAGAAGCTTGCTTGAGACTCTTAATACAAGAATTAAAGAATTAAAATGAAAGTTCTAGAATTAAACGAAAGCAATATAAAAATATTAACTGATCGAGCGAATGTTGTTCTTAAAAAGGAGTGGCGCATTGATGCGTTGATAAGTGAGATCAACGAGCGCGATTTAGATAATAGTAGCAATATTGAATATGAAGTTTCAGCGAATTATACAAAAAGTGGTCATATTGAATTTATCGATTTTAGAGATTTACTTATTAATATTTGAATAACTGCGCCTTGGTGCGTTAACTCTCCAAGCCACCAAGCCACCAAGCCACCAAGCCCCTCAGCACCTCAGCACCTCAGTGCCACCAAGCCACCAAGCCACCAGCCACCAAGCCTCATAGCCACCAGCCACCAAGCCTCATAGCCACCAGCCACCAAGCCTCTAAGCCTCTAAACTCTCCGAGGTGAGCTTTATACCGTCGATGGCTATGAGGGTAGCGGCATGGGGGTGAAAGTGGCACCTAGGCGGCAAAGCGTGACGATTTAAGGCATACACCACGGCATGGCTATGAGACTATGAGGCTATGAGGGCGTGATGGCTATGAGGCTATGAGGCTATCAGGGCGTGAAGGGCGTGATGGCTATGAGGCTATGAGGCTATGAGCACGTGAAGGGCGTGATGGCTATGAGGCTATCAGGGCGTGAAGGCTATCAGGCTATCAGGGCGTGATGGCTATGAGCCTATGAGCACGGCATGGCATGGCTATGAGGCTATGAGGCTATGAGGCTATCAGGGCGTGAAGGCTATCAGGGCGTGAAGGCTATCAGGGCGTGAAGGCTATGAGCAACAAGACTTCGTGCTCAGAGGGGGTGGGGTCCCCCTTTTGGCGGCCGGCGTTGGCTGGTATACCCACCCCCCCACAAAGTTTTTGAAGTTCACAGAGAGGCTTATTGTAATAATTGGGCAGAATCCCACAAAGTTTTTGGAGTTCTCCAAGAGGCTTATTGTAATAAATGGGCAGAGTCCCCTAAGAGGCTTATTGTAATAAATGGGCAGAATCTCACAAAAGGAATTACCGAAATAAAGATATAAAAGTCGAGGGTGTGATTACCTAAATAATTGGTGTGGTGGCGCTCGTCCTGAGCTTGAACTGCCATTCCATCGGAGTCCACCACGGTTATATCTCCGCACGTCATAACTACCTTGTCAAATGGAGATTTACTGCTCTACACTAAACTACTTCACCTAAAACCACTGAGGCATGATGCTAGCATTTACTCGAAGGCCCCAAGAAGAAATTTACATAACTACCCCTGACAATAAAGTTATTCGTATTACGGTGACTAAGATCCAGGCTTCCAACAAGTGCACTATAGGAATCGATGCGCCGAAGGATTTTATTATTCGAAGGGGCGAGATTTACTCCCCTACAACACATAACAAAACGATCCACGATTATGAATAAGCTTAGTAAGGCCCATAGGTTGTTTGTGGAGGCGTATGATGGGGATCTTCCTTCTGCTATGAGGATTGCGGGGTATTCGGGCGCGGACAATTACCTCACCTATAAGGGCAATGGGCTTATGAATGAGCCTCTGATTGTCGAGGCGATTAGGGAGCGTTCCCGCTATATCAATGCATTGAAGACTACGATCGCATCCCGTGAGGAGCGTCAGAAGCTTTGGTCAGATATTATGAGGAATGAAGACCGTTACCAAAAAGAAGAGGTTGATTCTAATAATGTCCCTATCAAGATGTCGCCTAACATTCCTTTGCCGACTCGTTTGAAGGCATCGGAGTTGCTGGGTAAATCTGAAGCTGATTTCATAGACAAAATAGATATAACTGCGCAGGTAACTGTGACGGACCTTATTAAGAAATCCTACATCGATGACGGTAGAACGATCGAGGATATCGAGGCGGAATACTATTTGCTTAAGGATAAGAAGCAGGTGCCTGTTATTGAGCTTAACCCTTCGGAATCAGACTGCGCCGAGACACCGCATTACACTCCGATTGAGGGTATGGACTACTTAATATGACATTAAACATAATTCACAAACCTTTAGAGTTGCAGCCTTCACATGTACTTAAGTTATGGCGGCATCGACCTAAGATATTTATGAAGGATGCATTTGATATAACCCTCGATGCTTGGCAAGAGGATGTGGTTGACCTCTATGTGTCGAATCAGCGCATTGGTGTTATTGCCTCGAAGGGACCTGGGAAAACTTTTGTTCAGGCCACACTACTACTTCACTTCTTTGCGACACGCCACCAGCCAAAAATCGCAGTGCTCTCGATTACTAAAGAGCATTTAAAATCAAACTTATGGGCGGAGCTACTTCGATTGCGGGCAATGTCGGAGCTCATGGTGAAATCAACAAATGAAGGTATGGAGAAAATAACACTTAAAGGTCATGAAGGTTATTCATTCATAGATGCAAGGTCATTTCCAAAACAAGCAGATGAAACTCAAATGGCATCTGCACTTGCAGGGCTTCACGCAGATAACGTTATGTTCGGACTGGACGAAGCAGGGATGATTCCAGATTCAATTTTTGCAACAGCAGATGCGGCATTATCGACGGGTGATTCAGATACTAAGTGTGCAAAGATTCTAGCGATGGCAAATCCTGAAAGACCTCAAGGGGTCCTATATAGAGCATCGGTGGGGCGAACATTACAGAAGTGGGGCATATATCATATCTCAGGAGATCCAGACGATCCTAGGAGAGCGCCGAGAGTATCCGTTACCTGGGCAAGGGAGCAAATACTTACCTATGGTAAAGACGATCCTTGGGTGCAAGTAAACGTATTTGGTAGGTATCCTGCTCAAGCGTCGAATACTCTTTTATCTGACCCAGAAATTCATGAATCGATGAACCGTCAAATTGAAGAGCGTACGGTTTCAAATAGTCAATGCCGCCTAGGGGTTGATGTAGCTCGTGGTGGTATTGACAGGAGTGCTTTGGCGAAGCGTAGGGGGCTTAAAGCTTACCCTATTACGGCCATGAGTTCCGATGTTTATGGCCCAGAGATGGCCGGAAAGATTGCTTTTATGCAACAGGAAGAAGGAATAGAAAGAATCTTCGTCGATAATACGGGTGGGTATGGTTCATCAGTAATAGACTCGTTGGCATTATTTCCTCATCTAGAGGTGACTCCAGTTATTTATAATGCTAAAGCTCAAGACTCTCGTTACTTTAACAAAAGAACCGAGATGTGGGTTAGACTTAGAGATTGGGTCAAGAAGGGGGGTTGCCTCCCGAACGATCCTGGGCTTGCTGAGGAACTCATGATGCCTAAATTAATCTTCCATGGTGGAATTTTTAGGCTTGAAGAAAAAGAGCAGATTAAAGCTCGGCTTGGAAGATCACCAGATAAAGCAGATGCGCTTGCGCAGACCTTTGCTGATGTAGAGCAGCCAAGTTTTTATGGTAACTATTCGGTGCAAGGAAAGGCATCTGATGGACGTGAAAAGTCTTATGATGAGGTAGTGAATGAGTGGCAAGATCGGGGAAGTCAACTAAATTCTTACGTGACGGATCAATCACACCTTGACAAAAACTTTAGGCCATCGCCTAATTACAGATCATAGGAGTACTATTCATGGGGCTTTTTGACAAAATACGGGAATCCTTTCAAGCAGGCAAAAAGGTAGAGCTATTTAATGCCGAGATACCCAAGATAACCATTAGTGATGACGATAAGCAAGTTGCTGGTACTGTTATTGGTGGGGCTATTGGTGCTGCATTAGGTACTATTACTTTAAACCCTGCGGGAGTTATAGCTGGTGCAAGTGCTGGTGCTGCTATTGGTGGTTCTATTGGTGCAGCAGAAGCCCAAAAAGGGAATCAGAAAAAGGCAAATATTAAAGCTCTTAGGGATTCAGAAGCAGCTAGAATAGGTTCGGTGAATAAACAGCTTGGGGCGCAACAACAAGCGGAGAGTTTGGCAGTTGCCGGACTTCGAGGTAAAGCTGCAGGTACGGGCGGGAATAATCCTGCAAATGCCCCTCTAGGTGCTATAGGCGCAAATCTATCAACTTCAGGAACTTTTTAAGGGGATTATATGGCAAAAGCGACAAAGAAAGTAAGTAAGAAAGCATTTCCTGGGTTTACTACGGCCCAGGCAAAACAGAGTGCAATGGACTATGCTAGGAGGAATCCGAGTAAAGTAGCACCAAGTGCTTTACAGCCTGGTTTGAAACCTCAGATGACGACTCCTTTTGAGCCTGGTTTGAAACCTCAGATGACGACTCCTTTTGAGCCTGGTTTGAAACCTCAGATGACGACTCCTTTTGAGCCTGGTTTGAAACCTCAGATGACGACTCCTTTTTCTCAGGGAATTCCAGGTCAATCGGGTAATGAATTTCGCCCTAGTTTATCTCAGGCGATGGACCAGATAGAAATGAATAAGGCAAAAATTGCAGTTAATGGCGATGCTATACAAACGGCAAAGAATGTTGCTGCTAAGCCTAAAGCTAAGCCTAAAGCTACTGTTGCTAAAGCAAAAAGCAAGAAGCCAAATATGGAAGAAATAATTAAAGAGATTGAGGCCGGCCGTGGTCAAAAATATATGCAAGGTAACTAGTGGGAAAATTAAGCTACTCTGAGGTTAATAACCTCAGAAACACAATGCGACAAGATCTATCCATTATGCTTCCAGAGTGGAGGCTTGCTGCTGCGTTTGTAGCTCCCAATCGTTTGCGTGAGAATTTATCTAACAAGGCACCTGGTAGAAGAAACGACCATAGAATCATTGATAACCAGGCCGGACGTTCTCTTAGGACGTTTGTTTCGGGTATGATGAATGGTGCAACACCAAGAGCACGACCTTGGTTTAACCTTACGACAAATGACATAGCTAAAGCTAATACATCATCGGCGAGGAAATATTTTTCTAAGGTCGAAGGTATTATAAATAATCACTTTCAAGTTTCAAATTTATACCGAGTCCTGCCTTTGGCGTACAAGGATGTCGGAGTATTTTCCAATAGCGCTTTTGCAATGTTGCCGCATGTCCGTTATGGCTTTTGGTTTTACCCATTTGCTATTGGGACTTATGCATTTGCTTGTGATGCTGAGGGGAATACAAATACGTTTACAAGAGATTTTTCTTTGTCAGTTAAGCAGGTTGTAGACCAGTATGCGCATCTAACAAAAACAGGTCATATTGATTACGCTAACATTCCGAATTGGATAGAAGATCATTATAAGGCATCTAGATTTTTGGAAGTTGTAGTTCTGACTACTGTTATTATTCCGAATGGTAACTATAACCCAATCAAACTTTCATTAAACGCTTACGATAAAAAGTTTATTTCCTACACTTATATTCAGTCTGGTGGGGCGGGATTACCTCCTCAATCATCGTCGGGTTTCAGAAATGAAAACTCTTCGGGCAAGAGTGAATTTATTAAGTGTAGTGGATTTGATTACTTCCCTATTATAACTCCTAGATGGGAAGTCCAGGCCGAAGAAAATTATGGCGTTGATGGACCTACTCAGATTGCTTTGAGTGACATCATGGCGTTTCAAGAAATGGAGAAGGCCCGTTTAGTTGGTGTGGATAAATTGCTTAGACCTCCGATGGTTGGGCATGCATCTCTAAGACGTCACCAGGCATCCATCCTTGCCGGAGGAATCACTTATGTCGATGACCAGGGGGCATTAGCTGGGTTTAAGCCTGCGTTTGAAGTTGACCCTAGGATGTCGGAGCTTCTTTTGACTCAAGATAAGTATAGTAATTCAATCCGTCAGAGTTACTTTGAGGATTTGTTTTTGATGCTTTCGAGTGAAAAAACGGTTTCCCATGTATCTGCGAGGGAAATTGACGAGAAGGCTTCTGAGAAGATGACGGCCTTGGCACCTGCTTTGGGTCAATTGGATCAGGATTTAAATAGTAAGATAATTGAAAATGCGCAGATAATTTTAGAGGTAGCGAAGCGTATGCCTGCGAAGCCTAAAGAGCTTGAGGGTGAGCAGCTTCGTCCTGAGTACATTTCGATCATTGCTCAAGCGGCAAAAGTATCGATGATGAATTCTATGGAGCGCGCCTTAAACTTTGCGAGTAGTGTTTCTCAAATGAACCAAGATCCATCTCTCCTTAAGCTTATAAATTCTGAAATGGCGATTAGGCAGTACATGGATTATGTAGCTTTAGACCCTATCTTAATTCGTGATGAGGATGAGTTTGAAGAGATTCAAAAAGAAATATCTGCTCAGAACCAGCAGCAATTAGAAGCGCAACAAGATATGCAGCAAGCTTCTGCTGCCAAAGATTTATCTGCGGCAAAGGTTGGACAAGGCTCTCTACTTGATACATTATTGACGGCATCGGAAGTATAACTTTGAGGATTCATGGGAACAGAAATTCAGGACAGAGATAGGGGTGACGTTGATTGGGTAACATCGACGGAGCAAGGGCGTAGGTTCTATTGGAGAATACTGTCTCACTGTGGAATCTATAGGGACATCGAAGGCACTGATGTCGAAATGCATAAACAACTAGGAAGACGTCAAGTAGGTTTGCACCTACTGGCATTAGTTTCAGACGTTTCGGAAGATCGTTTATTCAAGATGATGCAAGAAGCAAAAAACCGCGCTATAGAGGAGAAAATAAATCATGACAATTACAACAGAAACACCGGATCTATCGACCACATCATTGGAAGTTCCACCGAATTCCCAAGCTTTGCAAACGACACCGGAAGTATTAAAAGTCCCATCTTCTGAAGTCCCAGTAGCGACTGAAATTCCTGAAGCTACAGCGGTTTCCAGTATTATTGATCCAGATGAGTATGAAATTGAACTATCTGACGACTCACCTCTATCGGCAGAAGATTTGAACGAGATTGCTGAAGAGGCATCGGCGCGGAATCTATCTAGGGAAGATGCAAATAAGCTGATTGCTTCTAGAGAAGCTTCCTACAATAAGGGAGTAGAGTTTAAAAGCAAAGAGTATAACGACCGTTTGGTTAAAGACTATAACGCCATTATTTCAGATCCAATGTTTATTGGTGATGAGAAGGCAAAGACTTATGAGGCTATAAACCGAGCGGTAGAGACATTCGGAGATTCGGAGATGGCCGAATTATTAAGGACCCCAGAGATAGGAAACAATATCACTCTGGCAAAGTTTTTAAAGAAGATTGGGGATGCTATGGCGCCTGAGATACCTCTTCATAAAGGAATATCGATGGAGCATGGTGGAAAGGATAATGATTCTTTAAAACGTTCTTACCCTGAATTCTACAAATAAAGCGTTAGAAAGTAGTTGACTCTAATCTCAACTAGGCTAATGATATGTGTTATACGTGTGACTTTTGATAAAAGGAAATTAACATGGCACTATTGAATGCTTTATACCCAACACTTTTAGATTTGGCACTTATGCCTGAGAATAGCGATGTAAGTGAAATCATCAATCTACTCACTCAGCAAAACCCAATTCTTGAAGATGCAGCGATGTTTCCTTGTAATGACGGTTTGTCTCACAAGACTACTGTTAAGACAGGTTTACCATCAGTAACTTGGGGTAGACTTTATAAAGGTATCCCTGCTGGTAAAGGCAACATGCAAATGGTCAAGGACACAACAGGGTTTGTAAACTCTGCTGCTGAAGTTGATGAACGCTATGTAAATATTTTTGAAAAAGCTGAAGAGAAAGCTTCTATCCGTATGGATATGGCAAATGATCACTTAGAAGCTATGGCGCAAGAAGGTGCTACTGCACTTTTCTACCATGATTCTGCTGTTGATCCTGAAAAGCCTACAGGATTTGCTCCACGTTTTAATTCACTATCTGCTGAAAACGGATCTCAAATTGTAGATGGCGGTGGTGTTGGAAATGATAACACTTCGATTTGGATGATTACTTGGGACAAGAGTTCTTGTCACATGATCTACCCTAGATCATACAAGGGTGGAATTGAGCGTAAAGACCGTGGGTTAATTCCTAAGCTAGATACTAACAATGACACCTATATGGTTTTCAGAGAAGAATTTGCTTGGCACTTTGGCCTTTCAGTTCGTAACTGGCAGTATGTTGCTCGTGTTGCTAACATCGACGTTTCTGACCTTACTATTAATGCTGCGACTGGTGCTAACATCATTAACTTGATGACTGAAATGTATTACAAGCACAAAGGTCGTCGTACTAGCAAGGGCAAGACTTATATCTACATGAATACTGGCATTGTTAAATACCTAGATTACCAAGCTCGCTTGAATGTTAACCAAAATCTATTCCTAACTTTTGATAGAGTTGGAGTAAACGCAAAAGAAGTTCTTCATTTCAGAGGGATTCCTATTCGCGAGTCTGATGCAATTTTAAACACTGAAGACCGAGTAGTTTAATTTTAAGTTTTTAATAGGTTTTTTAATTAGAGAGGTTTTTAATGATTTTAGGAATGCATTCAATATTTTCAGACCAACAAGTGATTACTGCTTCGGCAGTATCTACAAATACTTATGACCTTGGTGCTCCTGGGCGAACTGCATACAATTCAGTTCAACTTCGTCGTAACATTGGTATCTGCGAAGAGCCTTTGCTTATCCAAGTTACAGAAACGTTTAATACGTTGACATCATTGGTTGTTGAAATTCAAACAGATGATAACGTAGCTTTTACTTCTCCTAAAGTAGTGCTATCAGTTACCGTTCCTCTTGCGAACCTAATTGAGGGATACATATCTCCAATAGACAACCTACCTCGTGGAGTTAAAGAGCGTTATTTGCGCCTTAACTATACTGTGGTTGGAGCGAATCCGACTCTTGGTAAGATCACTGCAGGTTTCGTAGGTGCAGTAGACGGTGCTTATAGAGGCAACGTTTAATTAATAAAATAGATTAAGTGAAAGGTGGGCCTAATGGTCCACCTTTTTTATTAGGAGTGATCATGTCTAACCAAAAAGTAAGTGTTGTAGTTAAGGCCATTTCTCTTGGGTACTACAAAGGTAAAATCATTCAGGTTGGTGAAAGTTTTAAATACGAAGGTCTTCTCAAAGAAGGAAAATTGCCTCTTTGGGTTGAAGCACCTAAAGATTTTAAAGCTCCTAAATTAGAACCTAAATTAGAAGCTAAATTAGAACCTAAATTAGAAGCTAAATTAGAACCTAAATTAGAAGATAAGATAGTTTTAATATAAGGTAGGGGGCGGATGTGCTTTATAAAAACGATATTGCAAATCTCGCTCTTGGCCGTCTAGGTGTATCTTTATCTATAATAGATCTAGAAACTGAAAACTCAAATCAAGCTAAAATTATTAGGCGGCATTTTAGGATGGCGCTTGATACTACTCTTGAAATGCATGCTTGGAATTTTGCAACTCAGTACCAGGTATTGAATCTTCTTTCAGATGATTTAAATGCAGGGCCAATGAGAAGATTTACTTACTCACTTCCTTCGGATTGTTTAGTCCTCCGAGAGATTGCTTTTGATGGGATATTTAATCAGCAAAATCTTTACGAGGACCAGAAACTTCGATGGCAACAAATATACTCTGGCTCTGGCCAATCAATTCAAACTGATATTTATAATGCCCATGCGAAATACACTACTCGGGTTCTAGATAGTATCGCATTTCCTACGCACTTTGGGCGCGCATTTGCAGCTCAACTTTCTATGGATATTGCTCCATCTTTAATAACAAATAATTTCGGAAAAGTCCGTGACACGCTTAACAGCAGTGCAAGGATAGACATTACTCTAGGCATCGCCGATGATCTAGGAAGGCAGCCTTTAATGGAGGACTCGCCTAGTCCGTTTTTACGTGCGAGGTATTAGCCCATGCCATCAGGAAAACAAACCTCCTTTCAATCCGGTGAAGTCGCACCTTCGTTAAGATTTAGATCAGATGCAGCTTCGTACTCAACAGGACTTTCGAAGCTTACGAATATGTATGTTCGTCGTGCTGGTGGGGTTAGTAATCGTGCAGGGTTTCAGTTCGTAAAGGTTTCGGAGTCCCAGGAAAACATCCCTGTACCTGGAGAGAATCCAGGCATTAAGGCATTTAGTTATTGGGATGATAAAAATAAACAATGGACTGTTGTAGAATATGGAACGTTTCCTACGTCCCTTATTTCGGGATATTCGTTTGTATTTAATTACCAACTTTTTAGCATTTTATCTTATGGGAATGTAATAGACGATCAAAAGCTAGAATTCCCAAGTCCACTACATATACGTTTTACCGTTTTGAAAGATCACATATTTATAACTCCTCAGTTTAGGGTTCGTGATGTTGCGAATAGTATCACTTATCCGAATTTATACTTTGATAAACTCTTTAACCCTCCAGCTTTATATAATTTTTACGGTTACGATAATTACGCAGCAGTAACGCCTGCTGCATCTAGTGCTGCATTCCAAATATCGGGTAACTCTGTAGGTAGACCTCCATTTCTTGCAGTTACTTATATTCTTACGGGAATTTTAGATGATGGGCGGGAAGTATTTTTAAGAAAGACAGACACAGGATTTACTCCAGATCCTAACTCCCTTGCCCCAGGGAATACAGTGCTTCCCCATGGTGAACTAACTACGGATATGAATATAATATTCGGTGCGGGTGCGCTACCAGGAGTTAAATTTTTTAACCTTTATCGTGCTGCTGGCTGGGAGTCTCCTGGTGTTTTATTGTCAGGGTTTTTTTCTTTAGCAGGAAAAGCATTATACGATGGTGGAACAACAACGATAAGGCTAACAGACTATGGCGTATCAGATTATTCTCTAACTCCTCCTATAGATAAATTTGATTTTGAACTCTTTGATACTGCAAAAAACGCTTCCTATTACCAACAAAGATTAATCATGGGATTGGAAGCTAATCCTTTTCCTTTGGCACCCTCTTTAAAAACTGGGGATATGTTGGCATCCAAGCTTGGTGCACCTGAGCAAATAGTTCCGCCTATTATCTACAGCAATAATGGTGCGTTTCAGTTTAGCATCCCTATTACTGATGGGACGGCCGTAGTGGCACAGCTTGCAATGGAAAGGCTTATAGCTTTTACTGAGCGCGGAGTTTATGTAATTCGTGGTGGAGATCAAGGAACACTATCTCCAACATCTATAAGCCCTTTACTAATATCTGAGGAAGGGTGCTCAACTACAGTTGAACCTGCAATGAGTGGCCGTCGTGGGTTCTTTATAAACAATTCTCATACAAAGCTGATGGCCATAGAATTTAGCATTGACGGGAATTTGACCGTTGTAGAAATTTCAGCATTCTCCGATCATCTTTTGATTGAAGACGTAATGCAGTTGGTTGTTCTTAACGGGGGCGGCGGAGATGATTCAGTCTGTTTACTTCGAAGAGATGGAAAAATAACTTGGGTCACAGTATCAGGTGATATAGTTGGGTTTTCTACCGTTGAGACAGACGGGTATATTGAGAGCATATACCGTGCCAAGGGGCTTAGGGGATATGAACCAAATCTAGTAGCATCTGCAGATAGAATTAAGGTGGTTGATGTTCTTGGGGCGTACGTAATCCGTTCAGGGCATAGGATTTTAGAACAAATAGTAATCCGTGACGATTTACACCGAGAGGGTGAGTTCTTCGCAGATTGCTTTACTTCCTTTGGGCTTCGCCTTTCTGAGTACGGTAATGAGGGTTATTTGAAGGCAAATGCACCGGATAGTAATAACCCTAGGATAAACATCCAAACGCCTATATCAGGCATCTGGACGGCTGGAGAGCCCATAGATATTTGGGCAAGTCATAATAACTTATATTTAGGTTCAATAGACAATGATGGGGTATTCCATTTCTTCTACGATGATGCGCAAGGGAATGTTCAGTTCCTCCGATATAGAAAAAATGGCAGTAGTATATTTGCAACAGGGGATGTTAATTTTCCCCATGGATTCACTGGCTATTTTGAGTCAGACGTACCTACATATCTCCAAGATGCTGAGGCACAGATCATATCTTTAGTAGAAAAGAAAAAACGTCAAAGACGATGGGCACCAGCAGTTTTAGGTTTGGGCAATGCAGGCCTTACCAATATTAAGTATGCAGCTTTCTTAGACCCTTTGGCACTTGGGGTTCAGGGAGATTTTTCAGGCGCGGTAACACCAAACCCTAGCATAACAAACGCTACTGGATTATCAAATATCGTAGCAGGCAGCAAACTTCGAGTTGACGGATATGTAGGCCCTATAAACGTCATATCCATTATTGGCACAACGATACTGACAGATAGAGATTTTACTCATACAGAGTCGGGAAGTATTTCGATATATGTTCTGGCCGCTGTTACAGTATCAGGAGAGGGAGAAGTCCTATCCTCCCCAAACAATCCTTACGCATCTACAATCTACGCAGAAAAAGAATGGAGTTCGGAAATAGGGGTTACATTTCCAGATTACATTTCTTACGGATACATAGGAGTCCCTTATACTTCGGAGTTTGAAACTCTTGATTTAGAAACACAAGACAGTAGAACTTTGACGGATTCAAAAAAACTCCTTAATGCAGTTGGTGTGGGTTTTATGGAAACTCGTGGTGGTTTCTACGGAATGCCTGACCAAGACTTAACCAATATGGAAGAGATTCAGGACAGGGAAGATGAAGATTTAAGCAATCAGACTAAAAACGTTAATGGCCATTTATCTATAAATATTCCGGCCACATGGAGTAAAGCTGGTAGAATAAATATTAAGCAGGTTGACCCAGCTCCAATAACAATCCTCTCGGTATATCCGAAGGGTATATCAGGAGATTAGTATGGCATTTAGAGATTCTAGCACTATATATGGAGAACCAATAAATGTTTATTTGGACCCAGTAACAAAGAAGAGAAACTTTTCTGGTGGGGTAAATGTCCTTTCGGATGTCCTCCCTGAGACAGACCTTATACGAACTACTCCTAAGCAGGAAATGAAGCTCTCTGGTAATACCGTAAGCAATGAAATGTCGATGGGGTTAGAAGATAAGGTGGAGGCCGGACAAATCGTTAAACCTAAGACTACAGCAGAGACAATTGAAGCCCAAGCAAATAAGACCCGCAATCTAAACCTCGCTTTAGCAGGGGTAGGCTTTGCTACAGACATCTTAAATGCTAATAGTGCATACCAGACGGTTAAAGGTCAGGCGCAGTTAAACATAATCCAATCAAGAAATCAGGCAGCAGATTCTCTATTTCGTGGACGCCAAGCGCAGTCAGATGCACAATCAGGAGGATACAATGCGGGACAGGACGCTTTGCTTGCAATGGCAGCGCAAGGGCAAGCAGTAGATGGCGCAGGGGTTCAACGGATCCAAGGGTCTTTTGAAGCTATGGGAATTATGAATGGAATGAGAGAGGAAGTTAACTCTCTTAGAGAAGCTCTAGGTTTTGAGCTTGAGCAGATAAACTACGAATACCAAGTAGAGCAGGCGAGGGTTGCTCGCAACAATGCCGTTATAGGGTCGGGACTTAAATTTGGTACACAGTTGGCATTTGCCGCTGTATAAGGAAAACAGCGATGGGATTTAGATCACCTCAACAAATGGATACTGTAAGGCTTCGTCCTCAACAAGGAACGAGATTTTCGGGTGCTGTTGCACCTAAGATTGATAAGACTTTTTTGAACACAGCCGCCCAAGGCTTTAAAGACCAACAAACCAGACAAGAAATACAAGATAAAAGAGACTATTCATTTTTTAAAGCGGATCTTGAGAATAAGAACGAGAATGCTTTAATTCAGGCAAAAGTCGGAGTTACAAGTCAGAGCGGTCTTAACTCAATTAAGGCACTTAAAGACAATAGAGATAACTTAGATAAACAGTTAGCGAAAAATTTAGAATCTGTTCCCGAGAGATTTAGACCACTGATTGAAGGCGAGGGCATAAGCGGTAAGTTCAGAAATCGATATGAGGGAACAGCACTTCCATATACAGTTATGCAGAGTCAGAAGGTAAAGCAAGAAGCTTTTAACCAACACTCATTAAACACCATAAACTCTACGATTGAAAGTTCTGGTTCTGATATGGGCCTACGAGTTTCGTTAGATGAAATATCGAAGTCTGTTATTCAAAGTGCAAGAAATAAGTATGGCGATAATGTAGAGCTAATTGCTGGTGCTGTTAATAAATCACAATCAGATGCATTACTGAGATCGGTGGGGATACAAGCAAAGTCGGGAAATCTTAACCGAGCGGCTGAAATATTGTATGGGGTTAATGCAGACGTTTTCACTCCAGATGACAAAGTAAAAGCTATTGGACTACTAGACTCTGCCAAAAAAGATGAGGGTGACAGGTACGCTCTTGGACTATCCGAAGAGGCCATGAAGACTTCAGATAACTTGATAGCCCAGGAAGCTGTAGTTCGTAGCCATGTAACTAATAATGGCATGGACGCTGCTGTATACACTCGAACGATGAGCATACTTAACTCTCGTAACTCGATTGCTAATAAGCAAAAGAAAGCTGAAGGTGAAAAAATCATGGGGGCCGTAAACACCCACTTGATTAAGGGTGGCCAGTTAACTAACGATTTACTCTTAAGTGTCCCAGAAGCGCAAAGGGCCGAAGTAATAAGAAATGCGGAAGTAATTTCTAAGGGTCTTCCAGTATCTACGGACTTCAGGGTATTTGATGACCTTTCTAATCAAATGGCAAATGACCGCAAAGCATTTTCAGAAAGGGATTTAAGCTCTTTTAGAACAAAGCTAAGCCGTAAAGATTTTAGTACCTTCTCTTCTGCCCAAACTAGAATTGGTCTGGAGCTTCAGAGTAAAACTGCTTCTCTTACTGAGAGTGCTTATTCTGATGTAGTTAGGAACTTCGCTGCTTTGAATGGCGATCTTATACCTGCTGACCCTGAGTATTCGCGAATAAGCTCTATTGCCTTCGAAGAGGCCGAGAGGCTTAAGCAAGAGAATCCTAAGATTGGGAGAGCGGAGTTATCAAGGAAGATTAAAGCAGCACTAATTACGAAGTATGTCCCTACGGTTGTAAAGACTCCAGGGTTTTTTAATAGAATCACCTTTGGGCTTATCCCAACATTTAATGAAGAAGAAATACAACCAGAAACTATAGGTCCAAAAATCCACCCATCGTGGAGAGATGCAGTTATAGAGAGACAGAAAAAGAATGGTGCATCCATCGATGATTCTGTTATTACGGGCATTTTAAACCGTATGCAATTCAACGGAATCAATTTAAGCAATCCAGCAAAGTAAAGGGTACATTGTGATTAAAGCATCTGAAGAAGGTTTACAATTTATTAGGGACCATGAATCATTTGTTCCAAGATCTTATCCTGATTTAAATACTGGCAAAACTGCCATTGGCTATGGAGATACCCTTGGGGATAAATCTAAACCAATTAGTGAGGATGAAGCAGAGAGAAGACTACGTAGTCATGTGGCCCGAGCAGAAACATATTTATCATCGAGGATTACAAGACCTTTAACTCAAGCGCAGCAAAACGTTTTAATTGATAAGTATTATAATTTGGGTCCTCATAATATGGAAGGGTTCATTTCTTTGGTCAACTCGGGGTCTTCTGATGATGAGCTAAAGCAAAAACTACTTGAGTATAATAAGGCGGATAACGTTATTACAGGGCAGAAGGAAGTTGTTCCTGCTTTGATTACTAGAACGAGTGACAGATCAAGATTATGGTCTGGCCAAACATCAGACCAGTTAGTTCCTGTATCCCCCACTGAGCAATCTATTTCTTCTGACAATTCAATAGCAGAAGCTACGGCCCAATTCTACGACACAGAAATAACTCCGAATATTGATTCATCTGTTGGGGTTTTAAAAACTCCAGATATGTTAATTGATGAAGCTGCAGGTAGTTTTTATAGTGAGCAAAGACCTGCAGATCCCGTTCAGACGAGAAGATCTGGGCTTGAGTTTGTTTCTGGTGCCATTGACAATGAAGAGGTAGCGTATCAGCAAAAGGCGAGAGAAGTTTCAGCTAAGACTGGAATCCCCATCGAGGATGTAGACGCTCTACTATCCATTAAAACACCTGAGCAGATCGAAGCAGATTCTAAGCATGACGTAATTTCTATGTATATGCCTGAGCTTTATACGTGGCTTAGGGAGCCTAACAACTATGCTCTCATGAGAGATAATGGGGATTGGGCAACACAGGTTGCCGCTACGGCAAAACCTCTTAACCCTAGTGCTTGGGGCGATATTGTTAAGTCAGTTAAATCTAATAGTTTAATGTTTGAAGCTAGTAAGGTCCACGTTGGTATGACATTAGGAGCAATTGGCATTAAGGATGGCAAGAAACTTTTATCAAGAATTGACCAAGAAAGACAGGCCAATCAATATTCATTAAATAAAGACGATGTTAAAAAAATCAATGATTCCATATCTGCTTTACTTCCAGCGTACCAAAAGTTCATGGCCCCTCGAACTCCTATTGAGGGTGTAGGTTGGGACGGATTTGTTGAGGGACTTAAAAAATCCTATGATGGAACGGAAGAGTCCCTCGATGCTTTGATGAATTTATTCAAAACAGTATCGGAGAATAAAGTAGCTGCTACTCTGATTGCTTCTGAGTCTCTTGGGGCATTACTCCCTGGGGTGGCTGGAGGCGTGGCCGGTGCTATTGTTGGTGGTCCTGTGGGGGCGGCAGCGGGTTTTAAACTTGGTTCATTAGCGGGTGGTTCGGCCCTTGGGTACTCCGAATATCTAGATAAAGAAATTGAGAAGTATCGTGATCCACAAACGGGGATTATTGATTATGATCTAGCTTTTTCCGATCCATTAGAAGTTTTAAAGAGGAGAAAGAAAGCAGCGGCATTTGGTTTAATTGTCGGTGGTGCTGATTTTGTAACTACTCCTCTTCTTGGTAAGTTCATGGTTAAACCCGTCTCAGTTGTAATGGCAGCTAAGAAAGGTGTAATTAAGAAAGCTGGTGGAGTTGTAACTGGACTTGGAAAAGAAGTTTTAATTCAAGGTGTTTCAGAAGCAGGAGCAGACTTTCTTGGTAGGAATGCAGCAGATGCTTTAGTAGGGGAATTGACCCGAAATGCTGTTGCGGTAAATGCCGTGGAGTCAACGACTGAAGGGGTTTTTGCTGGGGTAACTACTTTAGGTACTGCACCTGTTGCGGCCGGGATTCGTATAGGCTCCCAAATATTCAAGAGGGGCGTAGACAAAACGGTAGCTAGGGCCGAAGAAGCTAATAAAGCAAATCAAGCTCACTTGAATCTAACAGAGTTAAGAGAGGCAAAAGAATCTTCTAAGGCATCTACGGATAACCCTCAGCAGTCACAGGACCTTGTAGATACCGTTATTAACGGTGGGGTAGTAGAACCTGAAGGAACGGTTACGGACAGTCTTAGCGTGGCAGCAGAAGTTGAAGCGGTTAGGCTTGAAAAAGAAGCTAATAACGGAATTGTTTCTGTATCTCCTAAGGAATGGGACGAGTACTTCTTAAATAAAAATATCGACCCTTCTGTAGCAATGAGTAGCTTTGGGTCTGAGAAGCTTGGGGAGTACCAGGCGAATAGAGAAAGTAATACATCGGTGAACATTTCAATTGGCGAGTGGCTAAGATTCACTGAAGGCGATAAGAAGGTTGATGGGATTGCCCGAGTCAATGGTAATGAGCTAAGTGGTAATGAAGGGGAAGACCTTTATAATGCTATTCAGAAGGACCCGTTTACATTCTTCGAGGAAACTGCATTTCACGGAACTAAACATAAATTTGATAAGTTTGAAAAATCGGGCATAGGTACAGGAGAGGGTAATCAAGCATTTGGGCATGGGCTTTATTTCTCCGAAGATAAGGGCATTGCAGATTACTACAGAAGAATGTTAACTAAAGAATTAGATTCCGAAAGGGGAAAAACGGTAAACCTTTATACTATACTTGAAGTTTCAAGAAAATTGGAAAAGCAGTTAAGTGGTAATCCAGAAGTCGTAGAAGCTATATATGAAAATACGTTTAGTTACATGGAAAACAATGCCACTCTGCTTTTTGACTTTGAAGAGTTTAAAAGCGATTACACATTAGTAAATGTAATTGCAGAGTTGTTATACGCGATGTGGGAACCCAGAATATTACTTACTGAAATTAAAGACCCTACTAATTTGGAATATGACAGTGAAATAAACCTACCTGATGAAGCAAAGAAAATAATAACGGACTATATTGAAGAGTCACAAATCCCCGTAATCCCAAAAAATGAGGGACAGTTATTTGAAGTTAAGATAAATGCAGTAAAAGAGCAAATGCTTGACTGGGGTTTACCATTAAATGAGCAAGACCCCTATGTACAAGGTAAGCTTTCTTTTTTAATAAAACAAAATGTGTCTGGAGAAACTTTTTATAAATCACTAGAAAAGTCTGAAGGTAGTCCTGATGCAGTTTCTAAGCTTCTTTATGATCTTGGGATAAAAGGGGTAAAGTATAAAGCAGAGGGTGGAAAATCTAATAAGTATAACTTTGTAGTATTTAAAGATAGTGACATCGAAGTTTCTAAAACATTCTTCGAGGAAACTGGTGAGTTACCTTCACCTATCCCAGGAGTTCCTAGGAAAGAGGGCGATACAGTAAGTATTGATTCTGCGGATTTAATCCCCATGATTACTCCAATAGAAGCAGGCGACAATGCAATATCTAGACCTGTAGAACTTGTTAGTAGATTTAGGTCACAGGATGAAAAGCAGGTTTATAACAGCCTACTTTTTAACTTAAGAAAATTCACAAAGGGCTCTCAGGTAAATCCTGAATCATTAGTTATATTCGCCGATCTTCAATTCAGGCATTTACAGGTAAGAGCGGAGGTTCTCGGGCTTCCAATTAAAGATGTAGCACTGAGAATAAAAGTGTTGGGTGCAGTGTCCCCAGGTAAAGGTGGAGCTTTCACCACTGGGCCTACGGCAATGGACCCAAATATTATTGCTCTTACAAAAGACGCAACAGTTAAGACACTAGTTCATGAGTTTGGACATTCGTGGTTGCAGGAAATGTCGGAGGATGCGGCATACATATTTTCAATCCCTGAAGATAAGCTGACTACATCTCAAGCGGAGTACAAAGCTGCGATGGTTATTGCCGCTGAAGCTTTTGGCCTTAACAATATTCAAGAGCTACAATTACTTTCCCTTGAAGATGCTACGAGGATTCAAGAGGGTTTCGCTAGTACATCGGAGAAGTATTTCCTTGAGGGTAAATTTGAAAACAATAAAGTCAAAGCTCTTATGGAATCTTTTCGTAACTGGATAACTGAATTTGCGGAAAACATACTTCGAATTAAAAAGTTTCAGGGAGTAGAAATATCTCCTGAGATTGAAAGAATGTTTGAGGCAATACTTGGAGTTTCAAGCAAGGTTGAGTCTGAAGTTATTCCTATGTTTACAGAGCCGTTATTCGATGCCAAACAGCTAGGACCAGATGGCCCTAAGTATATGGGCATGCTTGCAGATGTCCGATCGCAAGCAATTGGAGAGGCGTATACAAAGTCATTTAATAAAACTCTTAAAGAGCGAGAGGCACAAATTGATGCTCAGAAAAATCAATTACTAGAAGAGGCAACGAGAGAGATTTCTGGTTTACCTTCGATGGTTATGTCTGACCAGTTTGCAAATGCTTATAAGGAATTCAGGGACGCCGGAAGTACGGGCGGAGATCCTCGTATTAGTTATGAATCTTTTGCAAGAGAGTTTTCCAATGGGGACGCTGCTTTTGCCGATGAACTAAAAACCCGTATACCACAGCATTTAATTACAGGTAAAAAGAAAGGTGGACTAGATGTCAGTGTAGTCCTACTTCAGCTTGGCATATCTAATAAGCAAATTCTTTTAGACATGATGCTTGATGCAGGTGCTCGCGGAAATATGATTCAAGCTAAGTTGAATGCACTAATCGAGGAGAAGTTTCCTATCATGAAGTCTGATGAAGAGATCCATCAGATAGCGGTGGATGCAGTCAATAGTAATGGCAAAGAAAAGCTTCTTCTGGAAGAGATGAGGATACTAGCTGATTTACACTTAGGAACTCTTAGAAAGCTATCGGCTAGAGCAATACTTCCAGCGGCATTAATTGCTAGGCTGTCAAAACCTGCGATTATAGAAGAGGCAAATCTAGTAGTAGAAAATTCTCCTAGTAAAAAGTTTACGTCAAATAAGTTTCTTGGGGATTCAATCCGTCACGGCAGAGAGGCATCTGTCCTATTTGGCAAGGGCGATATAATCGGAGCATTTGAGGCAAAGAGGGCCGAAGCAGTAAGTTTCTTTGCTTATAAGAATGCTCAAGAGGCACAGAAGAAATTGGCAAAAACAAGAGTTAGAATGAAGTGGTTTAAGAAAAGTCTTAATAACCTTTCTGCTCTTAAAAATAAGCTAGACGTTGATGCTATAGAATTCGGAGTGAAGTTAATTATTAGTGTAGCTACGAATCAGAATTCAATTGAACCAATGGACCGAGATAACTTTAGTAGTGACCACAGTGCTTTGCCAGAGTCTCACATAAAAATGATTAACAGTTCTATAGATGCATTTGTTAGGCAGAGTTTAGGAAATCTTGGAGATAAAATAAATGTTGCTTCGTCTATACAGTTTGGACAAATCCTAGATTCAATTGCCTTTGCAGCAAAGAAGGCAAAAGAGATTGAAGTTAATGGGAAAGTAATTCAGATAGAAGTAGCAAATAGTTTAGTAGTTCAGGAGATGTCTGGGAGCACACCCCTAACATTCGCTGCAGGGGATAACCTAACAGGAGAAATCTTAAGGGATATCGCAGACGTAAGAACGGTTTTCGGTTCTATGTTTGAAAACCCATTAGAGTTCAATAAATCGATGTTGGGGTATGTTTACAATAGGGTTGTAAACGGTGAAGCCGAGCGGTCTATATTCATGAATAAGAACATAAATATAATACAAAATGCATTCACAAAAGCAGCAAGTAAAAACTCTATACTAAAAAGCATTTTATCTCCTTTGAGAACTATACCAATAATCCAGTCGTTCATTTCAGATCTAAGGCCTATCATTGCACCAGGGCTTAACTATACCTTCACAAATCAAGGTGAAGAGATAATGGCAATACTTCACATGGGAAGTGACTCAGGAGCAAGACATCTAGTTTTAGGTAATGATTGGGGGGCCGTAAATCCTGATACCGGAATACTCGATGAGAGTAAATGGCAAGAGTTTTTCAATTCTCGAATAGCTTCTGGGGATATTACTAAAGAGCTTATGGATGCTATCCAAACTATATGGGACGCATTTAAAGAGATACACCCAATAGCAAAAGAAACGCTAAGAAAAGTAGACGGAAGAAACGTTGGATACATCGAGGGGCGAAAAGTTAAAACTCCTTGGGGTGACTATGAGGGTGGATATGTCCCACTAAGAAGCATAAAGGATTTTGTCGCATCGGAGGGAATATCTTCTATACTCAATCCAGACAGTGATAACTACCCTTCCATCGATTTATTCCCAAACATGGATACTGGATTCGCTAATAGCCGATCTAAGAAATACAAACCTGTTGACTTGAATATTAATAAAATAATGGGAATTCTTGGCAGTGTAGCAAACGTGGCGTTTATCAAAGAAGCGTTGACGGACTTTGGTAAGGTACTTGGGTCTGAGCAGGTTAGCTCTATGCTGGAAGAGAAACGGCCATTGTCTATGGAAAATCAATTAGCTCCATGGTTTGATAGGATTAAACTACAAAGGCGTACCGAATCTTCTGGAGTTGATTCTGCAAATACGGTTATGAGGCATATAAGAAAAGGCGTAACAATTAAGTTATTTTTTCTTAACCCTAACGTGTGGGGGAAACAGTTTCTAGGTTTTTCTCCTGCGATTCCTTTCACAGGGAAAACAAATATGCTCCTGGCTATCGGGCAGCATGGAGCGTCCCCAAAACAAACTACTGAAATGGTAATGGAGAAATCAACGGTAATGAGATCGGAGTTAGGTCAAGGGATGAAAAACACTTTCAAATCCTTTGAGCAATTAGATCTGCATTGGGATTGGTTAACACTTACGTCGGATAAATCTTTAGGGTTTGCAGTTTTTGCAATTCAAGCATTTCAAAATGCAGTGAGCGTTCCTATATGGGTTGCGGCATATAACTACTCTTTAGATAATGATTCTACTGAAGCACAGGCAATAGCTTATGCAGACGATACAGTTAAAAGGACTCAGGGGTCTTCTGCGATTAGTGCTCAATCAAACCTTAAGGGTAATGGAAACGAAATCTGGAAAGCGTTTACAGCAATTAGTACGATTGAGATTGCTATGGGTAATCTTATGCACGAAGAAGCATACAGAGATAACAAGGCAAGAAATCGGGCAACATCGATGATTAAGCTGGCAATGTATGTGAGTATCTTCCCGGCCATAGGGGCGTGGCTAATTTCACAAGTTAAGCTCAACACTTCTGAAGAGGAAGAGGAAAAGAAAAAAGATTCAGTTAAATTCCAAGAAAAGCAAAATAAAGCTCTTGCAATAGAGATGGGTTCTACTCTTATCGGTAACTCAATACCCTTTTACGCTCGGCCATTAATTGCTCCTTTGTTTTTTGATAGGGCCGGAATAAGTCCAGTATTTGACCAGGTAAAAGATTTAAGTACAACCGTGACTGCGACTAAGAAAAAAGCTGAAGGGGTTGACATGACCACTAGGCAAGTTACTGCGTTGATGAATACTTTAACAATAGTGACGGGAATCCCTTTATCTGTAATTGGAAAGGGATTAATCTTAGACCTAGACTACACAACTTCTAAGCAAGAAAAAAGACAAGATAAGCGTTTAAGACAAAGACAAATAAGAGAAGTTAAAAGGAATAACAGATGATAGCTCTAACTGAAACAGCAAGCATTAGCTACCCAAGGAATAGTACAGTTATCGAGTTTACTATACCTTTCCCAACTTTTGAGAAAGAGAATGTCGAGGTTCAAGTAGTCGATGCCTTAGACGTTGTAACTGCCCTTGAAATTGATGATGACTATACCCTAGAGGATATAGGCATCCCTAATAGGGACGCTTCCTTAACCCTCGTGGTTGCTGCTCAGCCATGGCTTGATGCTGGCGGTGGCCTTAAGGCCGGATACATCCTACAAATTAAGTTTACTAAAGAAGCTCAGCAACCAGCTAGGCTTCGAGACTTGGGGCGTTTTGCCCCAGAAGCAATTGAAAAATCTTTAGACCGATTAGCTATGACAATCAAAGCGAATTCAGAGCAAAGCACTATTAATACTGGTGGGATATTTGTAATTCAATCTGATCTAGATTCTACGAATGTGAATGTTTCTGCCCTTCAAGCTGATGTTTCGACTCTTGAAGCTCAAATGGTAGCGGCCCTAGCGGATATTGTTACCCTTGAAGCTGATGTAGCGACTCTTCAAGCTGAAATGGTAACTGCCCAGGCGGATATTGTTACCCTTCAATCAAGCCCAGCAGCGGACCCTGTAGTTGAGGCCGTGGCGATAGATTTCACAGCGCAGTATAGTAAGGCATACTTAACTACTGGTGCTTTGTTTATTCAGCTTCCTGTCCCAGTAGCAAATCGAAGTTTTAAAATCAAGAAGTCAGATGGAAGCACTGTAACCCTGGTTAGAAATGCAGGGGAGAAGATTGAGTTCGTAGCTTCGAATAAAACCCTAACCTCGACGCGAGAGGGAGTAACCTTATTAACTGACGGAACTGATTGGTTTTTTACATAATATATCTGCATTGATTTAATAGGGAATCACTCTTAAACTTTGCGAATACAAGGAGTCTTAAATGGATAACATTATCGGTCTTAGGGACCAAAACTATCTCCCCATCATAGACCTCGATGCGGATTGGACTACTAAGGACTACGAGCTTGGGCTTAATAAACATCTTTGTATACAACTTGGTTGGGATAATGCTGCCCTTGAAGGTGATGTATTTTTGGATTATTCGGCAGAGCAAGGCAATGATTCAGATGGGGTTTCAGTTTGGACAGTTAAGAGTGCAGTAAATCTTGACGGTACATTTCAAGAAGTGATGTTTCTAGATTCAAATCTAGCTATTGGTTCTTTTAGGCTAAGATTTACACACACTTTAGGTTCAGCAAATATGACGGCCAACATAACTCGGAAGGTGTAATATGCCTATTATAGATAACCGGCCTGGTGCTGGTGGCGGTGGTGGCGGAGTTACTTCAGTTAATGGAGATGTGGGCCCTTTAGTCGTAATCACCAAAGCGAACATTGGCCTGGGAAATGTGACCAACACTTCTGACGCAAATAAGCCTGTATCTACAGCACAGCAAACGGCTATAGATTTAAAGCAAGAAGCTTTTACGGGAACTGCTAATGGGGTCGCAGGCTTCGATGCTGCTGGGGAGATAACATCAATTGATGGATTTAGCATCAGCACTATTACTGGTGGGCTACTTGAGAATTTACCTTTTGAACCAGACAATAATGGTTACGTTGCAATAAAACAGTTAACCCTAAATGTTAGACCTCTTCAAAATTCACCTAACGAAAGCATCGACGTTCAGTCATACACAGTAGAACTAGACCAATCAGATTCGGGGTTTTCTCAGGGAGATTCAGGGACAGCAGTAACAATCCTAAACAACAACATAAACCATTCAGGTTCAGGGGATGTTGGGGATATAGTTTTTATTAAGAACTTTTTTTCCCTTGGAAATGGGGTAGACCCGATAGAGGTTAAAGGTATCTCGTATAGTTATGGTTTTGGGGATGTAAACGCAAACGTTACAATACTAGGAGCTATTCAAGGTTATGGATTTCAACCAAACGTAGACGCATTAGCAATACTTGTGGCCGCTTCGAACATAAATGCTTTCTATGACTTTGCAATATTTGACTGTGATATTAGTAACTACACTTCATTCACTGCAAGCCCAACTATCGCTGGGGTACAAAACAATAGAAATTACACAGCATTTAATGCTAACCCAAACATTACAGAATTTATTGGTAATGCAAACTTTAGCGGTTTTTCTTTAACTCCGATTATAGATTCTTTTGATACAGGCTACTTCGTGGGGATTAACATTAATCCCACTGTAAATACTGGAGGGGATAACTCTACGGGTATGCGAATTAATATGAGTGGCGTAAGTGCTACAAATGTTAAGGCAATGGATATTACAGGTAACGTTTCAATCAATGGGGATTTAAGTTTTACAGGAGCACTGTCCATTGGTCAGTTAAATGCTTTCTATGAAATTAGTCCTGTAATTAATGGTGGAGGAATCCCTACAACAGTACACTCACTAATTTCTGCAGTCGTTGCAGCGAATGGTGTCACCACAGCTAACTGTGATACAATTGGTGTCAACACAGCGATGTTGGTAACTCTAGAAGATAACTCAGTTAATACTTCTGGTGGATTTGGTTTAGGTTTTACCGCTCTTGCATTACCTTGTGTTGTTATAACCAAGTCAGGTTCAACTCTTGACTATATGTCAGGAGCTACATTTGCACTAAGCTTCGATGGTACTTCTACGGGCGGAACAATTGGGCAGACTTATGGGGGTAGAGCTGTTGTAATACCTAACGGGATAACAACTCTTAACCGGCATTATGGTTGGTTTGCAGATCTTCCTTTTGGAGATCCAGCAGATGACTCTTGGGGCTTCTACGAATCTGGGCATTCTAAAAACTTCATGTCTGCGCCACTTAAAATTGGCGGGGCTGATGTCCCAGAAGTAGGCTTTGATCTTGACGTTCAAGGGAATGCTAAGATTAGGGGAACTCTGACAGTTGTTGGCGGTATTGCAGGTAACACAGCAGTAACTTACAAGTATGTCCTTCAAGCTGCTGACATTGCCGCAAAGGAAATTACTCTGCCAAGCACTCCCTTAACTCCTTCAGATGTAACCCTCGATGTTATAGGAGGGATACAGCAAGGATATACAACGGACTTCACTGTCACAGGGAACGTACTTTCTTGGGATACTCTTGGTTATGAAACAATTGCTGAAGCTGGAGATAGCTTTGTAGTGGTGTATAAAATATAGGAGGTAGTAAATGACTGCATTTCAAGCGAGAGAAATAATACGATTGAGAGATGTTTCTACTACAGAGAAGAGAACAGAATTTAAACAAGCTCTGGCCGTGATGGCCGGATTAGCTTTTATTGTCCCATAAAGTAATACAATCCTAGGAGGATTAAATGGCCCAGTTAAAGAAAAAGTTTTTAGGCAACGACCAAGTTGGAGCTACGAAAATTCTATTAGAAAACAATTCGTACATTCGTGGTCGTAATGCTGCTGACAGTGCTGACATTAACACTATGAAAGTTAATGCTTCAGATGTTATTGAGTTCGCTTCTGTACCTCAAGTTAATGCTGACGCAGCGGTTGCTAACGATTTAGTTCGTTACTCTCAAGTTGTTTCTTTATTCCAAGCTGAGAAGCCTAAGGCAGCGGTAGCAACCGTTTCCCTAATTGATATTGATCTTGCTGCTGCTGTTAACCCTAACCCAGTTGGAGCACATACCATTACTAATGGACAAAGAGTTCTACTTGCTGGTCAAACAGCTTCAGAAAAAAACGGTATCTACATCGCTGTAACAGCGGCAGACCCAACTACTTGGACTCGTTCATTAGATATGGACCTTGTTTCAGAAATTCCTGGGGCATACACAGTAGTTCAGTTTGGTTCTAGTGTTGGTGAAATTTATGTAACAACTTCTTCTCCTGCTACTCTTAACACTGACCCTATCGTTTTTGTTAAAAAAGCTGCTCCAACGTTAGTAAATCACGTTGAGGAGCTTCTAGTTCTTAATGGCACTGACATTACTAACCAGTATAAAGACCTGGCCAATGCTGGTGTTTCTGCTGCTTCAATCAGTATGTTCGTCCTAGGCGGACCTATACAGGAGAAAGCAGTTGATTACTCAATCGCTTTAACTGGTGGTGTTGCTGGTGTAACAAGAATTAGTTTTCTTGCTGATCTTGCTACTGCTGGATTGTCTGCGCTTATTAGTGGTGATAAATTAGCTATTCGTTACAGCTACGTTTAATATTTAAATTGAGGGGGCCTAGGCTCCCTCTTTCCTTTACCGGCAAACGCCGATGATAAAATGAGGAACTACTATGTCTAGGATTAAGTTAAAGTTTATTGCGGATAAATCGGTAACATCCGACGCGCTAAAACTGATTCAGTGGGATTCAACGGGCGACCTTGCCTATGTACCTGATGTGGCCGGAAACTGGGTTGTGGCACCTACAGGAGCTTTGGAGGGGCTGGACGAGCTTGCTCAAAGAGTTTCAGCACTATCCCCACTAACCCAAGAAACAAAAACAGCAAACTTTACTGCTGAGTACAATAAAAGGTATCTAGTATCCAATTCAATTAACATGCAATTACCTGCTGTGTTATCTGGACAAGGTGACATCGAGGTTAAAATAGTTGATGGGGGTAACGTAACAATACTAAGAGCAGCGGCTGAGAAGATAGAATTCGCTGCTGCTGATTTTGTTACAAGCTCAGTTCATCAAGGACTTAAGATTTTTAATAACAACACTGACTGGTTCTTTATTTAAGGAGTTCAAATATGAATAGAATTTTACTTTTACTTTCGTGCATTATTGCCGTCAATTCTTGGGCCGGGTATGTCGGAGAGACGCCAAGCTTTACGAGCGTACAAGCAGGTAACATTAAGGCATCTGCGAATACTGTTATTTCTACCGACGCAAACGGGGCTATTAACCTTGCTCCAAACGGTACTGGTGGAGTGGCCATATCAACTGGCACTGACGCTGTTTCACTTACTACGGTGGCCAGTACAGCCGCAACAAGCACAACTGGAACGGTATTTAACATTAATCGAACGACAGTAAACGATATGGTTGATGGCTTTGGGTCTAGGTTACAATTCACGGTAGCTGATAACGCCATTGGGCCAACAACTTTGGGGCGGTTAGGTTTCTTGCGAGGCGGTGCTGATAATAAAGGTGATTTCTTCGTCCAAACAGCAAACGGTGGTGGTGCGACCGAAAAGATGCGTCTATTTGCAAGCGGATCATTGGCTATTAACAATTCTATAGAAGATAGTTCTGCTTTACTTGATCTAACTTCAACAACTCGTGGACTTCTTCCGCCTCGAATGACTACTGCTCAAAGGGATGCGATAGCTTCACCTGCGACTGGCCTTGTTGTTTATAATACGTCGACGACGAAGCCAAACTATTATAGTGGGGCTGCTTGGGTTGAGTATGGTGGAGTAGTCTCGGCTAAGTCACAAGCTATATCATCAACTCCACTGGAAGAGATCCAGGTTCCAAATAATCTTTTGACTGAAACAGCGGCTAAGAAGTTTTTAGTTGAGATGGGAAATAAAAACCTTTTAGCGAATCCTAGCTTCGAGCATACTTCTCTTGCGACTAGCTGGACCATTACAGGTGGGGGTACACCTGCTTCATCATCTACAAACCTACATGATGGGCTAAGATCTTTAACTAATACCTCAACGGGCGCGTGGACTTTCAAACAAGCGTCTTCTCTTTATGCTACCGCGAAGTCTGGCAACAATGCAGAGGGTTCCATTTGGTTCCAAACTTCATCGACTCTTGGAAACGTTTGGTTGTGTCCATTGATTAACGGAACTTCTGTCTCCTCTGCATCGGTTGAAAACGGATGTATGAACTATACAAACTTCGGAGCACCTCAAAAGCTAACAGTGTTTCCTTTGTTTGGTGGCACCTCTACAGGTGTTGAACTTATCGGTGCGACTGCGATTACATACCTCGTAGATGACGCTTACGTCGGTGATAGATCGGACACGGCTTTTGGTCCAAAGAATGTTAACTGGACAAACTTTGGAGCGTTCACGGCAGACACTACCCTTTTTGGACAGGGAACCATGACTGGAAGTGGTTCTACTCCATGCAAGTACAGGCAGGATGGTTCAACACTTCACGTACAATGTGCTTTTACTGGAGGGACAGTCGCAGCGACACTTGGGGCGATGCTTCTTCCGACCGGCTACACTATCGACACTTCAAGAATTATTAATACTAACAACACGGGCGCCTCAGGTGATGTTGTAGGTCGATACAGCACGAATGGTGCAAGTTCTTTAGGTAACATTGTTACGGCTACAGGCACCGCAACAGACAGAGTTTACATGGCCGGCACTTTTAACAATGCCGCGATGACTGCGCCTGTCAACGTAAGTGCTTTTATAGGAAGCTCTGCCAAATGGACGCTCAATTATTCGGTTCCCGTTTTAGATGGTGACACCGGAGCCTTCACTACAAAATGCTCTGATCCTCGCCTTTGCGCCACAAACTTCTCGTGGCAGGTAAGTTCGGCCGGCGTTGTGAGCAATGAGAACTTTGATATTGTAAATGGTAACTGCGTGTACGCTTCTAATGAGTGGACTTGTACTTACAACTCTTCAATATTAACTCAAGGTATGAATTGCGCTATTAACGTTACAGATGACTCTTCTGGGTCTTCAGTTCGGGCAGTTGTTTCGACGAATACGACGCTTAAATTTAAGCCTGTATTTGACGGGACTTCCCTTCATCAAAAACCAGTGTCGGTGGTTTGTAGCAAAGGCACTGTAGACACTCAGTCTTCATTTGTTAGTCAGCAAATTATTCAGAGTCGAGGTGTCTCAATAACTCCAGGTGCTTCTTCCAATCTTGAAATATTTAGCGCTAGTTACGGAACAACAAATGCAACAACTGTATGTTCTGCTTCTCCATGTTCTTACCTCGATCAAATTGGTAACGCGGTTACAAGCATAACAAGGGCAAGCGGAGGGAACTATACTTTTAATGTTGCAAAGACATACTCAAAATTAAAATGTACTGCGAACGCTTTTGCAAATGCGACTATACAAGCATTGCTTAACGAGACTATGCAGTGTAGCTCTTGCAGCTCAATCGTATTTGCAACAGTACGCCGAGACAATGGTGCAACAATTGACACCACAGGCGTTATTACGTGCCAAGGTCAATACTAGGCATGTACGCACCCTGGCTTAAACTTTTTAACATCAATGGTATAACACTCTGGAAATGGGTGTTATACGTTGATAAAAACCCATCCATGGTTCTTGTGAATCATGAGCGGATTCATCTAGATCAAATTAAACGTGATGGGTGTTTTGCTTTTTATTACAGATACTTTAGGGAATACTATAAGCATCGATGTTCGGGGTTTTCCCACTTCGATGCTTATATGCATATTAACTATGAGAAAGAGGCGTGGGATAACCAGCACAACATGCTTTATAAAGTCTCTTAAAGGAGTTTTTTATGGACATAGATAACGATAGGGAGTGGAGGTATTTCTTAATGGCAGAGCTTAAAGAAATTAAGGCCGACGTTAAGAGAATACAGGAGGAGATGCTTACCCTTAAGATTAAGGTGGCAACCTTCGGGGCAATTATAGGTTCCGTATCCTCATTTATTTTTAACAAGATTTTTTCATAACGCACCACTTGACTTCTATTTTGAATATCGTAGAATATGGAATAGTGAGTGGTACATAACATGGAGTTTATATGGAAGTTTTTTTAAAGATAATTGAAGATTTGCCGATGTACATAACGCTTCTTGTGGCCCTACTTACTGCAGTTATGGCAATTGCTTTGGTCATTCCTGGTGAGCAACCAGAGAAAGCTCTTAAGGGAATAATTGAATTCCTTAGTAAGTTTTCTAAGAAGTAATCATGAATTTCGGGTCAATAATAATGCTCATACTACAGAATTTTAAGTATGTGGTTCAGTTCGTGCAGGTTATTGACAAGAGAGTCAAGTTAGGGATTACAGAAAAAGATATTCGGCTAGGGATTGAAAGGCTTGACAAGGGATTTGCAAATGTACAAACCGTTAAAGAGACTGCCCAGGCTGCTAAAGATATTAACGATAGCTTTCGTAAGTAGCAGTTGTGTTACTAACCGACCCAAGTTTGACCCTAATGCCCATCGTGCAAACCATTATATCGAAGCCATTGTAAGTGAAGATGAAACTATAGTTTATTGTTATGAACCAAAGTTTTCAGAGTTTGCTTGTATGTCGAAGAGTAAGTGGACAGAGCTTCGAAGGTTTGTTCAATTCCTGAAAATATCTAATCAGGATAAAGCTAATCTTCTTAAGAGTATAGACCACGCGGTACTCCAAGATGAACGGTAAGAAGCTAAAGAGACCGAAGGCCATTAGCTTAGATAGAATTCACCAAAACATTTTCAACTCAAAGACGGATAAAGAAAAACGGTTATGGCAAAGTGTCCTTAAAAAGCTAGAAGGCAAGAAATGAAATCTCAAACTATATCGATGCTTAAAACTTATGTGCATAAAGACGGGGTGGATAGTGGCGACTGGGATAAAGTTAGTCCACATCTTCTGACCATCGCTGATTATCTCATGTCCCATTGTGATACCTACGGTTTGCCCATTGTCTTTACTTCGATTATCCGACCTGGGATTAAGGGAATTTCGGTATCTAAAACCCACTCTGAGGGCAGAGCGTTTGATATAAGCGTAAGAGGGTGGTCTACTGAGGATATAACTTTTTTGGTTGGTGTAATCAATGAGCACTTAAGCATTGGTGCTATATCTTTTTCTGATGGAAGTGAGAGAGAGGTAATATTCGAACCTTCGATAGTTCGGGGTGGTAAGGTGGTCAAGACAGAGCACCTACATTTCCAGTGTAAAAGGTGATGGCCGTCTAGAGTTTACTTGCGCCATCGGACAAGCTTAAAGGAGTCCGCTTTTGACTTACGGGCACACCCTAGACTGGTACGTAATTCATGTCAAAAAACCCTTGGCAGGACTTGCCTGCTAGTTGGTAATTTATCTTACATATACTATTGTCACTTCGAAATCTTATTAGTAAAGTCCCAAGTGACCGGGGGTATACAATCTAGAAGTTTCCCTCAAAGTTAATTGCTACTGTCTATCCTCGGTCGTTAAATCAATCAATACCCTGTCCTTAAATCAATCTATCCATTTCGATCATCTCATTTTCAGGCATAACTTCCTCTATACGCTTCCAGTGATCTTTGCCAAAACCGTCTTCTATATATTCGCATCCTGACCTTTTAAGAGAGTGCTCAATTCTTGATATTATCGATGCAGACATACCTCTGGGAATAATCGCATTTGATTCTAATCTTTTATAAACGTCGGTGTTTGTAAAAATAGAGGGAAGTGTTAGCAGCATATCTCTTATTGGTGCCACAAGGGGTTCGTGAACAACTCTAGTTTCCACTATTGCATCTAGAAGATTTTCCGGCATGTACCAATATGGATGTCCATCATTAAACATCTGAACGGCCTCGGCAAAAAGCTGATCTCTTTCGGACTTGAGCTTTCCAATATTTATAGACCTAACGTGCCTTGGAATTTTCACTGGCCAGAATCTTCTTTGTCCCATTGAGGCAGTGAGATATTTATAGGAATTCGTTGTGCCTACCAGAATAAAACCTCTCTTCCTGTTAGTAGAGACCTTAGCAAAAAGATCTCTCATATAGTCGAAGGGGCTTGAGAGGAAGCCTTTAACGATTTCGGATTGCTCTCCGACCACTCCTAGCATTTCTGGGAGTTCTACTATGATTGATTGGTGCATAGACCTTAGGCTTTCCAAGTCCCTAAATGCGTCCCGTTTTGACGGGGCAAAAGTGTACTCACCACCAATTGCCTCTATCAAAGAGGACTTTGCAATACCTTCATGACCTTCTATGACTACGATTGAATCTACTTTACTACCAGGAACTAAACCTCTCGCGGCCAGGGAGGTCCAAAAGTTAGTACTTACAATTCTAATATATTCTGAATCCTGTACTCCAAGATATTGCTCAAAAAAGTTTGCTATCCTTTTTTTGCCATCCCATATTACTCCCTTAAGATATTCGACGTGGGGGTCAATCTGTCTTGAGGCCATGAGAATATCAAGACCTTTTGCAATTGAGGGACCTCTGAATTTTTCCATCCCAAGGCCAGTGGAGGAACTCTGTATGTATGGAATGATTTTATTAACTAGGTCTGTGTCGCTTTGTGGTTTACCTCTAAAAACGTACATCCTTCTTCTAGCATCTTGGTATAAGATTTCTTTGGGAAATAAAGCACCTAATAAAGCAGCGGCATTTGTTTCGGAGGGTTCAACTTTTTGAGTTCCATCCTTATTAATGGTTGTTTTTACTTTTGCTTTTTCTATCGTTTCGATATAGGTGTCATTCGTAACCGCTTCGATTGCTCCAGCTTTTTGTTGAGTTTCTTTAATGATCGAGATAATAGTCCCTGGCCCTATAGATCCATGCCTATCCGCATCCATTGCCATACCAAAAGCTAGTTGTTCATCTCCTGGTTTATATGCCTTATTATTAGACCACTTATGTACAAGCTCTTCCAATAGCGTTAGGTCACTAATCCCTGACCTAAGTGCAAAGATACCATTACGCCATTCTTCTCTGCTTAATGTTGCGTTTTGTTGTATCCATTGAATCCCTTTCCTAATATGCGCTATCTGCTCCTTAGAAAAGTCTTTGTACAAGTTTAGCGGCTTGGGGGAATTACCATAGTCGAAGGTTTTAACTTCTTTGCTATTAGCTTTTCTAGCAAGCTCCATCATTAGCGATGGAGGAGCAAATTCCATATCGTAAATATCCCTTGATATTTTTGTGTAGCCTGCTGTTGGAGGGCTTCCTACCCAACCATTCCACTTAACATCTACTCCATCGGCAAGTTTCCCTGGAGGTGAAAACGTGTCAACATTAACTGACTCTGGGATTTTGTAATAGAAATGAAATCCACCGCTAGGAGTTTTTACTGCGTATGTTGTGGGTATCCCATTTTCTGTTAGAAAGTTCCACCACCATTCACGGCCATCATGCTTATGCTGAGTAGAAACTACATCAACATCGATGATTAAGAATCTATTTTGCTTCGCTGGAATACCTATCGAAGGAACGCCAAGGTTACATAGGTGCGAATAGCTATAGCTATTAATGCCTTTACCTTCATAGTCGTGAGTAATCTTAGTACCGTTCACAAAACGTATTGCTTGAATGTCCTGCATGAGTGTCACCTTTGGCAGTTTAAATTAATGAATCTAAATTATTAAAACTAATACTTTTTCTCCTAATTCCAAATTCCTCTAAGGGATTATGATATAAATCCGTAGGTAGAGGGAAAGGAAGCTCAAGGCCGTACACAATTTCTAGAAGGGTGACAAACTTCTTCCACGGAAGTACGGCCATGGCCTCACGGTGATTACCCTTCGTTACAAGAACTGGAATATCACCGATGTTTTTTAATTCAACTTCTCTAATTGTATTAATTGGCACATAGTTTTGACGAAACTTGCACTGTATTTTAAATCTATCGGTCCCCGAAATGTCATGCCCTTGTAAATCACCGGCCTGATATTCTAGGTTTCTTTGCGCTTGAGGAAATATGTGTCCAATCTCATTCGCGACTTCTCTCTCATAGCTCTTTCCTTTATTAATACCATTAACTCTGGGCTTTTTCTTAGATAAGACTGTCTTTAATTTCTTTTTTGTCATTGTTTCCCTCTAAATCCATGAAAATGCTGTTAACATCAATGTTAAAAATACTTCTCATCCAAACTATGTGATGGAATGAGCACCCTTTACCTGATTCAATACTTTGAATAGTTTTGTATTGTTCCCCTGATAGTTTTACTAACCTGGGGATGTCCATGCTTGCGTTTTTTCTTGCTTCGGTCAATGCCCTAGCAACCTTTGAGTAAAAAATTTCTTGTTCATGCCGTGTCATTTTAAATACCTCTTCCCCGATTTTACTTCTGCACTAATGTCCATGTCACACCATGAAGGTTGTATGCACATCAGGCGTTTAAATTCTTCTTCTCTCCCGCTTTCTGCTTCTGCCCATATCTCGTCATGGACAGAATTTAAAACGTCAAATCCGGCCCTCTCTAGCCTGAACATCGATGGGATAAGTATGTCTCGGCTTGTTGTTGAAACAACATTCTCGGTCAATTTACCACCATACACATAGTCCCATGCAACTCTACCTGCACCTTGATCGGCCAGGTATGACAATGCTTTTCGGGTTCTAGTTACTGTGTACGTGTATGTCTCACCATTTCTTATTTCAGAAATCTCTTCTTGATATTCTTGAATTGATTCTCTTGCCTTGTGGTAATAAAGATAGTTCCCCGACGGTAATCGTATTTGAACACCTTTCCATGGGGAGGGCATAGGCATAACATAAATCATGCCGTTACTTAGCTTTGTAGTTTCCCCGTAAATGGCCCTTCTAAATGACTTAGCTAGATCATCCCAAAAATTTACAACTAAAGAGTTTTTTCTACGGTATGCATTTATAACTTGCTTTGCCATTTCTTCAGAAAGCACTATGCCGGTATCTTTTTTAACTGCATCTCTAAAGCCTTCCCATCCAGTGCCATACTGACAGGATAAGTTTGCCATCTTACCAATTTGTCTTTCTTCTGATTCTTTACCTATCTCATCAATGCGCTTGCCATAGATTTCTGCTGCCATTTCCTCATACCACTTACTGGGTATAGTACCCATTCCGGTTAGCCAAAATAAAACAGTGGGTTCAACTTTTGCGAAGTCTCCACAGTAAAATGTTTTACCTTCTGACGGTATCCATATCCTTCGAAGTAGGTTTTTCACAAATCCTATTGGGTCTTTAAGGTTTGCCCTTTTTTGTCGTATAACGGATGCGAGGTCATGGACATCCATATCGAAGTCTAGGGGGTCTGATTTCTTGTTATCCACTCTAGGGAAGTTATGTATTTGAATCCCTCTACCGGCCCAACGCTTTGTTTGGGCAAAGCTAAAAGCAAGAATTGCATATATGCGCCCAGAATATTTTTGTAGTTGTGCTGTTTTTAATTTTGCAATTGAAGTTGAACCTACAAGGGATTTAATTTCGAGTGCTCTCTTAACTTGCCACGGTACTTCATGGCCAGATACCAACATATCTCTCACAATATCCGCGCCCATACCTGTGATACCTGGGTAGTACTGCTCAAAGAAAGCTTTGCAAGTAGTGGGCGAACCAATCTTGCACTTATACCCAACAAGAAAATTAAACTCTTCGACGGCTTTTGGCATTGCCTCTTCCACTATTGAGATTAGTTCCGCTAAGAGATTCTCATCAATGCGAATACCTCGAAGGTTTCTTTTAAACGTCCACTCCCATGCCCATCTTTCGCCTTCAGGTAGAGAAGGCAGACGGTAATATGCTTCACGCAAAATCTGCGTATCCATCTTACCATACCTCTCGAAGTGTCCGTACTCTTCCTCTGTTAGCTCATAGAATTCCCCATTAGACCTTGGTGAACAAGACTTTAGCATCAACTGTCGCCCTAGCTTATCTTTAGATAAGTTTAGGTTGAGCATTGCTGCTATTGATTCGAGGGAAGCACCAGTTCTAAAATTGCAGGACAATCCCATTAGATCTTCTATGCGCTCAATTTCTGGTTTTCTAAGCCTTGGGATTAATCTAGCAAAAGATATTGTCCAAATGAGATAATCAAACGCTATGTTTTGAGCTACGAATCTATACTTCTCTGGGTTATATGCCACGTCCAGAATGTCAAGAGGTATGGGATTGCCTTTTCTCCATACCTTGATATGGCCAGTTCTTCCAAAACAGTAGGTGAGTAAAGTGGCTTCGGTTGAGGGGTCCGTGGCATAAACCACGACCCCCTGATTTCTTAAGTGAATTCTGCTACGGGTTTCAAAATCAAAAATGAAATCAATTAGATTCACTTTAAGCTTTCATCTGGCATTTCAGAATCGACGAGTGGGATGTCTAGAAAACATGGTTGCGGCCCATTTTCTTTGAGGTCCTCAAGGTGAATAAAAATGCTCTCAACGTCCATGTTAATTAGTTGGAGTTGTTTACATGGGAGAAGCTCAATAAGTTTTATAATATTCGAATCGATTATAGATAAAGATTCTACTAATTGGTTTAACATTTCAGACATTGCATCGTCTTCAATACCAACATGCTCCGACAATATCGGGGTATCCATATAATTCCTTGTTTAAATTGGGCAAATAGATTTCTTTGCCCAAAAATTAGTTAGATAAACGAACCAACGGGAGCGGCTTTATTCTTGCCCGTAATCATCCCAACTTTATGAGAGAAAAGCGGAAGGAATTCGCTTAGCATAGAATCATCAAGCTCACTGATGCGAAGATTCTTAGCAGCACCAATAAGATCAAACACCGAATGGATTTCTGGCATGATTTGAGAATCATTTAGTCCCTTAGTTCGTAGTACTTGAACTAAAGAAGAGGCCTCTGCAATTGCAGCTTCACGGTTTAAAGCAGGTGCTTTTGAAGAAGTTTTAGAATATGGACTTTCTATTTCTTCCATTTCTTCTTCTTCAATTACTTCAGCTTCAATTTTCTTGCGCTCTCTAGTCGCTTTAGCTTTTTCAGCAGGAGTCAAACCCTGGACAGTAGCTTTTTTAATAACTTCTGGTTTTTCTGCCATCGGAGGTTCAAATGCAACATGGCCAGAAATTACATTTCCTCCAACCTTAGTTATAAATTCTCCGAGTTCTTCGATTGATTTGAATTCTACACTTAACTTATACATTGAGATTCTCCTTTATATTAAACGAATCCAGGGTTTACTGGTTGAGTGGGATACTGTTGTTGCTGCTGTGGCACATACTGATTAGGAATTGGCTGTTGTGGCTGTTGTGGCAATGGGTACTGGTAATTGTTGTTAGTGCCCTGTGCAGGCGCATTCTGTGGCTGTTGTGGCAATGGGTACTGGTAATTGTTGTTAGTGCCCTGTGCAGGCGCATTCTGTGGCTGCTGTGGCCCACCAAATCCCTGTGCTGGGCGAGAGTCAGTAACAAAACTTCCAAAAACTTCAGCAGGATTCATTTGTGCAAATCCAGCTTCTTTGTCTCCACCTTCAAGAAGTAAGACCGCATTTACATTTGTGCTTAGTCCTTGCTTTTTCTCTTTTATCTTGTAGAAAGAAACTTGGGTAACTGCGTTTCTTCCAGAGTAACATTCAGCTTCATCCATTTCAGTCAACGCTATAAAAGTTCCCATAGGGCCCTGCTTAACTACTTGAGGAGGAACTGCAATTCCTGTTGCCGCATTAAACCAATAATGACCTCGAAGGTATTCTGCATTTGGTTGACCGTTCATCCTTTGGTAAGTCTCAAACTTCTTAAGTGGGTTAACAAAAAACTGCATTGGAACTGTTGGATACCATGTGTTGTAAACGGTAGTTAAGAATTCGTTTAGCTTCGCTAAAACTTCAGCGTTTTCTCCAGGCTTAAAAGCGAACATAACGTTATAGTTAATCTTAGTTCCTTCTTTATTAGGCTTAGGTGCTAATAGTGCAGGATGAAAAATCCTACCCTTAAAAGTAAATTGTGCGGCCCTAAAAAAAGCCTTTTCTTGGTCTGCTGTCATTGTCATACAAGATCTCCTATGTTGTTGTTTTGAATCATCGATGCATAAGTGCTCATCTCGCCAAGAATTGCACGTACTTTATCGTCCATGATGTCTAGTTTTTTAGAAACTTTTTTAATGCATATCGGGTCTAACTTATTTTTCCCTAACTCTTTTTCAAGCTCTGTAACAGTTCGAATCTTTTTAGATTCTGGAATTACTTTCCAAACATTAACTTTAGGGAACTTAGATTTTATTAGTTCCTCGATGTCTTTATCAGTATCCGCATTAAGAGTTCTACGGCCATATTGCTCAACTACTCTACATCCAGGTATAGCTTCCCCAGACTGTAGGCGCATTAAAAACTCTTCTTCTCCATCTTCAGATACTTTCTTCATAAGTGGCATTAGTGCCATGATCTTCAATATCGCATTATCCCTAGCAATACTGGAAACTTCCTGGCCACTCTTAGTATTCATATCTGACATGAACTGAGAAAAATTTTCTTTCGCTAATCTTAGTGGTCTTTCTTTTTTAACTGAACACATGAGCTTAACGTCTTTAGTCCTTGAGGCCGGGCACCAAAAACAATGATTACCTTCGATGGGTTGTAAATCACTTCGCTTAGATTCTTGAATTGCTTTCCATATATCACCTAAACACTCGTTAAGTTCCGGCATTGTCCAAGAGTGCTCTTTAAATTCTTGGCCTATTCTTGGTTGGTGAATGACAGTGAAGATCTTATAGTCTTGAGGCACATCAAGTAAATGCCGAGCGATACCTGCTGCATATACTTTAAGTTGTGTAGTATTAGCGTTAACCGATTTACCTTTGCCATATTTAAAATCAATAACCACTGCTGACTTAGTGCCTATAATTATACAGTCACCCGTACCAAAGCATCCCTCTTCAGGGAAAACAGGAATTCCCATTTCAAGGCCATAGTGGATTACATCACCAATTTGATCTTTGTTTTTAAGCCAATAAGATACTACTTCAACATACTGATAAGCACATTCCATCATCTCCTGACTGTCGTATTTCATCATGGCCATGGATAGTTCGGAAGGGAAAGGAACCATGAAAAATTCTTGTCGAAATACCGCTTCACATACACTGTGCGCTACAGTTCCTTCTTCAGAATATGTCGATGTCTCATTAGGAATATCCTTCGATGCTTGCAATGAGTAGGCGCAACCGCCTAGCCAACGCTCTGCCGAGGATGGTGAAAAGGTACTGTGGTCACTTGGACGTTTAAACGTAAGTAGACCTTCGTGGATACGTGGTTTTGTTTGTTTTTGCATTTTTTCCCCTCAAAGGTTCTAGAAGCTTAAAAGCATTAAACTAAAGGGTCAAGCTTTAAATTAACATGTGGATTTGGCACAGATAAAAGATTCTCCACCGATGTTATAGCATCCTCTTTTCTTCGAATTATCCCTAGTATTCGCTGGTCATTCATACCACTAGTCAGGAAATAGTGAAGTGTCCGTTTGTTTTGGCCAGAGCGGAAAGTTCGTGCCATAGCTTGTTGAACTGTGCCAGGTGTCCATGGGTAGCCATGATAAAGGGATACTGAACAGTTTTGCAAGTTTAAGGATTCTGACCCACATTTATAAGTCATTGCAAGAACACGGTAATTACCTTCCTGAAAGTCTTTAAGATTGATTGCCCTGTCATGTGCTTTTTCTGAACCCGTAATCATACGAACATCTTTAGGGTACTTTTTTGCAAGTTCTTCGATAGGATAACGGTAGTTACTAAACACCACTAATTGCCCTTGCTTCGTGCCTAGGTAGTCGTCTACCCAATCCATGAGGTAAGGAAGCTTTGCCCGTGAAAGCCTCTCCAGAAGGGCCATATAAGCTTCAGGCTCTTCAATGTTGGCATTTGCCAAAAGCTTATCATCAGGAAGCCCCAAGTCTATGCATATCTCTTCTTTTTCAGGAAGGTCAATACAGTCTTCAACTCGTCTATAATGCACAAAAGGTGCCAACAATTCGCCCAGCATACCCTCATTTGCCACACCTTCCCAGGTATTACCAAACTTGCTGCGCTTTGCTTTGCCTTTACCAACACTCCATTTCTTTTCTTTTTTCTGTGAAAATGTAGTCTTCCACTTTAAGTACCTTTCAGGGTCTAAAAGCCTATTTACGGCCTCACGTAAGTTAGGGGCGCAGCACATTGCCCACGAAGTGAATAACTCATGAGCACCATTGGGCATGGGAGTACCTGTAAGGCTTATAATACGCCCCAACTCAAACTTACCAGTTACCTTACTCATCTCAATTAGAAATTCAGCTAAGTGCTTTATACGACCCGTATCAGGAGACTTAAGATAGTGACTCTCATCGAGTATTAATAATCTAACGTCGATGTACTTCAAAGACTTGATTGCATTATGTAGTTGGGAGTAGGGATATATAACCATTGACTGTAATAGGTCAGGTGCTTGCTCAAAACATTCACGCTTCCATGTAGGGATTGCAGACTTAGGGACTATAACTACAAACTTTGGATTAGTCAGACCCACTCGGAGTTTCGAAAGATGATTTCTTGCTATCCATAAAGTTGAAAGAGTTTTTCCAAGGCCCATCCCATGCCACAGCATAGTTCCTAACATTGGACTGCTTTCATGAAAAGTTATAGCTTCTTGCTGATGCTTTCTAGGCCTACGAAAAATTGTCACAATAATCCAAGATTAAATTAAGTCATCCAAAACTTTTTTATTAACTTCGATGTCTTTACTGGGTTGAAGACGCTCATTAATTTTACGAAGAGATTCAATCTCTCCTTTGCTTTGCATGTACCCGTCAAAGTATCCATTAAACGCAAAACACCAGTCAATAGAATTAGAATTATTTGATTTTCTATCTGCGTAAATTTTAGCTTCACGCTTCCCAATCTCAATAGCAATTTCCCACATCATACTAAATAATCATATTTGTTTTTACTTAAGAGATCTAAAGCACGAGATTTTTGATTCTCCACAATAGATATTCTAGCGTAACGTACATAATCAACCACAACTTTCACACGCTCATCAACTGTTAAACGCCCAAAGCCCGTAGTTTTTGACCAACCCTTCGAAGTGATTTTTCTCGTCTTACAAAAAGTACTTCTATTCGTATATCCAGCGAGGCACAAAATATATCCGGCCTCACGCTTTGCGGTTATACATACTTTACCGCCTTTATAAAAGTAGGGAAGCTTTTCACACAACGAAACAACATGTAGAAGAATGTCCCGGGCCTGAAGCACATTACCAGTATTACCATCGACATGCTCTATGATGGCCTTAGTATAATCGTGAATCTCTGAATCAATAAATCTTTCCACTATGTACTCTGGTAAAACTCTGCCCTTGTTAAGCTCAAAGACTGGATGGCCCTTACCTAACCTATCAGTATTAAGTATAATACCAGAAAGTCCATCGATGACATACTTGGACTTGGCCGCATCAATAGTTTTGATGATAATACTTTGAAGTGTTATGCTATCCGAGATATTTAATACCTCATCAACTAACTGCTTCTTTGTATATATTGTCACTAATTTCTCCTTGATAGATAGTGCCCAAGAAAACCAATCACCAATAACATAATGACTACAGCAAATGATTCCATAACATCCTTAAATTTTTAGGTGGATAGGCACACCCAAACAAGTGACTCCCACAAAAAATTTGCCTATCGTGGTTATTTTAACTTCTTCTTACTATGCCACACTCTAAACCCATTGATATTAGTTTCCCAATGTCCTAGACGTTTTGGAATATCCTTTTCAGACACCCACTTGTATCTTTTATTGAGCGCAATAACAGTAATTGCCTTACCGTCTTTTGACGAGCAATACATACCTGGCCCAACTCTTCTAAAAGTTACTAGCTCTCCAGTTTCAATATCTTTATACGTCTGGTGGAAATCAATCATACCTTTCTCTTCTTTGAACGAACTGTATAAATCTCGTAGGTTTTACATTTACGTAATTGTTTACCACATCGATGTATGGTTAATAAAATGAAAACAATTACGATTGTTAAAATCACATTACCCTCAACTGATAATGGTAGTTACTCGTAACTATCGATACGAATAGAGGCGTACCATTGTATAAATACCAGTGTACGTTATTGTACTCGTGCAAACGGCCCAGAGAAATTGCATCATTTAAAATGTGGTTAACTTCGAGGGGATGGCCAACTTGCATTGATTTAATGGCCGGTTGAACCGTTGTAGGTACTGCATTGGTTGAGTTTCTAACGTTTCCACCACAGCTAGGCAGCATTAAAGGTAGTAAAGCAAAGATTAAGTATTTCATATTTTCCTTTTATTTATCCATTGTTAAATTATCGTGAATCTCACATAACAACCTATATGCTTTTCTAATTCCATAAAGGTTATCTGAATCCGAAGCAATCCAAAAAGCCTCTTCCAAGTTTGAGTCAATATCACAAAATGGGGTGTGTGTTATTGATTCAATTCTTTCCATCGTCGAAATGAAAAGTTTTCTATAAATTTTAATGCCTCTTTCTAATACGGGTTTACTTTTTTTCATTTATCCACTCCTTGACCGTGACCGTTGCCGATCAAACCCAACTTTAATTATTACAATCATGAAGACCTACTTCTTGAATGTAGACGTGACCATGACCATGAACGTGACCATGACCATGAACTACTTCGTGAACGTGACCCTGAACGTGACCCTGACTGATCAAACCCAGCTTTAATTATTGCTATCATGAAGACCTACTTCGTGACCATGATAGTGATTTTGACATTGATCGAGATCGTGCTCGTGAGCGAGACCATACCATTGAGCGTTCAAGCCCAATTCCAAGAATTGCAATCATGAAGACCTATTTCTTGACTGAGACCACGAGCACGAAAATGAGCACGAGAGTGCCCTTGAAAATGACCTGGAACGTGATCGTTTTCCTGACCACGCCAAGGAACCTGACCTTGAGGATATTCCTGCCCTTGCTCGCGAACGCGAAAATGAGACTGGCCACTCAAGCCCAAATTTAATTATTGCAATCATAAATATCTGCTTCGTGAACGTGAACGTGAACGTGACCATGAATGTGAACATGACCCTGAACATGACCGTGACCGTGAATTAGCAAACCCAGCTTTAATTATTGCAATCA
>Ga0163147_10000822_pt1 | contig 48683 bp, 46 predicted proteins | sample OliLakLV19MP6G1_FD_148597 | JGI IMG/M metagenome (GOLD analysis project Ga0163147, IMG submission 148597) | Freshwater microbial mat bacterial communities from Lake Vanda, McMurdo Dry Valleys, Antarctica- Oligotrophic Lake LV.19.MP6.G1 | ecosystem: Environmental > Aquatic > Freshwater > Lake >... | reverse complement strand
AAGGACAAAGGTACCGCAAAGGTTTTAGAAGTCCAGTGGAATAAGCCGATGTCGTTAAGCTAGAGAAACTTAAAGGCTTTCTGTAAGTCTTTCGCCCTCTTTGGATTAATAGCCTTTAGTTCGCTATATAGCTGCTCAGTGAGTGGAATGAGTTCGTCTCTTTTGTAGCCTGATGCCCTGATACTAACGTAGCCATCTTTCGCGTTGCCAAGATCAATAGTTCCTGCACCAAGACTAGAGGTCGGAAATACACCGGAGCTACTGGTAGCTACCTCTCTGATAGCACTTACCTTAATTGATTTAGTAGTTAATAATGACTTTCTGTAAAGTATCCCTTTATCTAGCTTTAAATAACCAGAATAAGCATCAACAAAAAATGTTACGAGGAGAAGACTGATAACACTGATCATCAACAACATAAATAAGGAGATCGGCCAGGATATAGATATAGTAACAACGAGAATTATTGCCATAAACGAAAGCGGTAATCCTTTGCGAGGTTTTATAATCTTAGTAGTCATTAAGTGGCATTAACTCTGTTTTGTAATTCGGCTATCTGCTGCTCAACATACTGCACGATTTCCGGGTTGGACTGGCGCACTAGGGCTAAGCTTTGTTGCATAGAGGCAAGGTCATCGTCTGTCAGATTTCTGTCCCAAACATCATAGCCGTCAATTTTGGTCATACGTATAGCAAAACCTTCAGCGTCTACAAACGAAATGTCCTGTCCGTTTGTTTGTTTCACGACATCAATTTTGTATTCATAACCATTATGAGGTAAGACTATCTGATGGAGTTCGCCACCGCCCGTATATATCGGTGTCTTTATTGCTGGCTCGACTTCTATAATTTGTCTAGGATTTACTGAGATTTCAGCCACCGGAAGGCCTTGCTGGGCGGCTAGATCTCTTAATGCTTTGTTTGTCTGGGGGTAGCCGAGTTCTTTGCCAGTGTCAGCAGCAACACGAATGAATACACCCTCAACCTTACCAGCTTTTAGATGAACTTGATTGTATTCGCCTTGCTTTGTCGCTGCCAACGCCTCAATGCCTGTCATATTGGGTCGGGCATTGGTTCGCATATCAACGGCAACATCTCCAGGCCATATACCTGATATGTCTTCGGCTTTCTCGGGTGGCTGGACAATCAAGCCCGATGCACCCTCAAATGTTGCCGTATGCTTCTGGTCAATCAGCGAAGCATTAAGCGGCTTATCTGATTCTATCCTGAAACCGTTTGGCTGATCGCCTGATAGATAGTCGAAAGTCCTTTCGGGGTTATCCAGTACAGTATGCACAAGGAAGCGATATTGTTCGCCAGAAGTATAACGGCGCGTTTCCGGTTTGCTCACTTCTCCCAGTAATGCGGTGGATTCCATATTATTACTATACATCTCCGCCAATAAGAAAACCACGTCCGTAAGGGCGTGGTAGTTCATACTGCCCGATTTTGTCCCATTTACTCTAGTGACCACCAATAAAACGAGACACGGCACATATAGGCTTACTGTGTCTCATTTGTCTCGTTTTAACCTGTAAAATGCTAGGATATAAGATACGTTTTGCGCCATGGATTTATTTTGCAAGGGGTCTTTACTCTACAAGTAGAACATTAAGTTTGGTGCCACTGTTTTGATGAAATTTTTTATCGAGAGACAAGATCTCATTGCAACCGGCCAGCTCTGCACACGCCGCTTGCAAGCAATCCTCAAAATCCTTACTCGTATAGCGCTGCTGTGCCAGGACAATCATTTTTTCGTTAACCGGCAGATGAAACGCCAGACCCACGAGCTTACGCACAAAGCTTCGTTCTATACCTTCAACTTCGGCAAAATAATACAAAATATGTACCGTCAGCGCCGATATAAAAAACTCATATTCTGGGTTATGGAATACCTCCAATACTTGTTCCATTTTGGAGCGACCAAACATTATTTCCATCAGAACATTTGCGTCAACAAAAAGCCTATTCATCGATAGATTTATTGTTTAGATATCTTCGGTATTTAGGATCTCGGCGATATAGCTCATCCCGAAGCTGTTTGTAAGTATTACTAGGATCACGCATCATTGGCGATATACTCGAGGGTAATTCTTTAAGCAGTGCGTCTAGGCGTTTCCCCGTTTGCTTACCTGTGAAACGTGACACCCGGTCAACTATCGGTGTAATTCGCATGACTGGCCGAGAGCGGTAAATAACCTCAATCGTCTCACCGGCCATGACTCGGCGACGAATATCCGCGAGGTTATTACGGAGTTCCTTGGTTGTAGTAGTAGCCATAATAAGTGTCCCTTAAATTGCACCTTAAGTGTACACTTGCAGTTAAACTTTTGTCAACTACAGGTTTGGCCTCCTGATATCAGGAAATATCGCAAACTAAGAGCCTGATCGGTGTGCTCCGCCATGAACCAGAACGGTTCATGGCTCCGCCATTATTGTTTTTGCGTAAGTCCAGTTAAGTAAGCTTAGAGAGCAAAAATTTTACGAGCTTTTTTGGGAGTTAGAGATGCTCGAAGCAACTCTTTATTAAATGTGTCTGGTGCTTTTCCTGTTGTTGCCCAGTAATATATGGCTGCTTTTACAATTGCTTCCAAAACATTAAACACCAAAACGATTCCAAATAGACCCAGCAAAGCCAGAAGCCCTATGGCAAGTCCAAATGGAGCATAAAGATTAGCTGCTAGCACTGTTAATAGCACTGATATAGGCGCATATATAACAACCGAAATTAACGCAATAAACCCAATGCCGATATTAACTATTAGACTTTCACCCCAAACTTTTTTGATTATTCTTGCCGATTGTTTGGTGGCATCAATGGGGCCAATAGGTTTTGCGCTCATAGCAAGTACTGGTACTACAAAAAAGGTTGCAACTCCCCAAATCAAATCGCCTAGCCAAGTCAAAACTTTCCCGGCAAAAGGTACTCGATCCCTAATTAGGGATAGAACTACTCCAACCGTCAAAGTAAGCAAACTAAACTTAAAAATTGATCCCGCTCTTTGCTTGGCGGCATTTAGACTGTTTCGTATTGTAGGGTCTTGTCCATCAAATCTATCCAATGCACCGCGTGCGATGGCTGTGGCAATGAAGTTAGATATAAAGGTAATGGCAACCACAAAAATTGCGAGCAACACATAGCCAGTCCAGTTCAACTGCCCGTTAATTGCCTGTGTGTTAGCGGTGTTTTGAATATTTACATCAAATACTGGTTCATGTACGGCAAAAGACGCTATAACCAATCCTATCGCAAAAATAATTAGCCCTAAGCTAACTAAGATTCCAATCAAAGGTAATGCCAACAGCTCTTTATCTAGCCTAAGAACTTGCCATGAGCTTTTGAGTAACTCGCGGCTTCTGCGAAGCCTACCCACTTTTTTAACTTTTGTTATTTCGTCTTGCATTGCGACTCCTTATTTTCCTAAAACTAATTGTTTAACGCTTGGTTTGTAAAATACGTCTATAAAAGTCCGTTTTATAAATTCGTCTAATATTTGTTTTCCGGTTGGGGTAAGTGAATAAACCTTGTGATCGGGCCCATTATCGCTTGGTTTAGTAACATACGATATCATCTGTGCCTCATCAAATCGGCGAAGTGCCCGATACATGCTCTTATCGTCGGCTTGCAAAACATCGTTAGTCTGATGGCTTATAAATTCTTTAATTTGGCTCATATATTTAGGTCCGTCTTTAATGCCTAATAATATCCATAACGTTAGTTGGCCCCTCTTGTAGACCTCTTCCCATGCTTGTAGTAATGTTTGCTCGTATTTACTTAACATAATCTAGTAAACCATGAGTATACTACCCTAAGTATACTATGTCAATACTTTTTTATATATTTGTCCAACAAGCATCGCCATTACGCTGTCTGGCTGGGCCTATAGCCACTCACATCAGACCTACAATTTGGCCACTTTGATTTGGGGTTGCTATAGGGGTTGTAGCCTCGGGCTTCACTTCCTTCTTATCTGAGATTTTAGGTGTTTCTGGCTTGTCTTGCGGCGCTTTTGGGGTTTTATCTCTCGTGAAGTACAGGGCTATCAGTATGCCTCCACCTAATAGCAAAAAGCCAATAGCGAACCACAAGTAGACCGTATTTAAGTGTTTACCAACATTATGAGCTATAGATACGGCAGTTGTTTGCGCCAGCGAAGCTACAGCGTTTTCGTTGGTTATCTTGGCCTCATCTATCTTGTTTAGCCCATAATTGACTAGCCACATGCTGCCAAAGAGCAAAATGCTGACCCATATTAATGGCATGGCGATGCGCCTAAGGGCACGTCTTTTACTGGTACTGGCAATAATAATAACTACTGCCGCCAAGATCGCTAGTACTCCAAGGATATACGGGGCAACTCTGCTCCAACGATAGGCACGTGGTAGTTGCGAAAAATTCTGATAAAACGGTTGCTGACCAGGTTGCCCGCCATTAGCCTCCAGTGTATCTGGTGTGATAACCGGCTTATCAAGCAAATCTTTATTAGCAGTAATTTCTTGCACTTTTTGGTTGATGGCTGGAGTAATGTCCACTCCTGCCACCCGGCATTCGACTGATAGTATGTCGCTTGTTGCAGGCACCTGCCCTGTCGTGCAAAGGGGTAAGCTGTTGTAGCGCTGTAGGGCATAATCCCCAATGCCAGTAGCAAAGGCCTGTTTAGCACCACTCAGGTCAATATTAAACGTAGGTTTAGGACTCTTGCCTTCCACCCAAACAAACGTGCCATCAATGAAATTCTCGGTTGAGCTCTGCAATAATTCGGGTGTAAAGGCCTTCTTAGCAGCAGCTTGTACGCCTGGTTGAGCTAGAAGGTCATCCTCTACCGCCTTGGATGTATCATGTGGTAGTGATTTAAGAGCTGCGTCTACGAACCCAGAGTAGGCACCACTATCTTTGAGCCAGCCCTTGATGTGCGTAGGTGTGATAATAATCGCAATCGCAGTAGCCAGCACCGTCAGAAGTAGCAAAAAAGTAAAGACGGATGTTGCCATCCATACAAGTAGGCGACGCACAAATTGCATAAGTGTTATTGTACTCGACTTACGCAAAATCCCTGCCGGCTCAGAATCACCAGGTAAACACCTAAGTTCTTTTTCTCCTGGACGACCCTGATTCCAGCCAGGTTCTGCGTAAGTCGAGTGTACGATATCAAACGATAGTTTGCTTATGTTCCAAAGTGGTGCGAAACTTTGAACATGCAAGACAGTATATTTACCAAAATAATCAAGGGTCAAATTCCCTGCCACAAAATTTATGAAGACGGTAAAACAATTGCTTTTTTGGATATTCATCCTATTCAACCTGGGCATGTTTTGGTAATACCCAAAGAACAAGTAGATGAGTTTCAGGATTTGCCCGATGCCGACTATATAGCACTATGGGCAACCGTGAAAAAAGTTGCCCAAAGGCTCAAGCTGGTTACTGGTCGTAAAAGAGTCGGTATACACGTTATTGGTATTGATGTGCCACATGCGCATGTACATGTGTTCCCTTTTGACAACGTTGCACAGTACCGCGGTGTTGCCAATATGACGGCTGAACCAGATCATACTGCTCTATCCGTCATGGCTAAGAAACTAGCCTTTAAGACCTATTAACAGGTGGATATTAATTAGTTCTAAGTGATAGAATAAAACTACGATGTCGATTTTTCTTATCTCGCTAATGCTAGCTGGCGGAACTGCCACCTGGCTCTACACCAAATTCTCGCGGCGAAGTGGTGGTGGCAACAATGGCTCTGCCATTGTTGGGGCCGTGGTGGTAGGTATTGTGCTATTTATCGTATTATATCTGACTCTTAAAACTTTATTACCGAAGTAATTTCACTAGCCATTTAATACTATTGGCTCGCCAAAGTCGGGCTCAATTGGTATTATATGGTCTATGACTGGGGTGGACGAAAAGAGTCTTGGCTACCGCTTGCAGGCAGCACGCCAGGCGGCCGGCCTAACACAACAACAATTATGCCAAAAAGCTGGCTTAAGCTACTCAACGTTGGCCAAAATCGAACGTGGAGCCATTAAGGCGCCATCAATTTTTACGATTAGCCAGATTGCAGGTGTACTCGGTACGTCGCTTGATGAACTAGCTGGCGCCCCAGGTAATGCCAATGCTCAACCTGCCGCCAAAAAGCGTTCCAAATCGGGAGTGCGTTTTGTCTTTTTTGATATCAATGGCTGTCTGGTGCGGTTTTTCCAGCGAGCCTTTACCCGATTAGCCGAAGAAACTGGTGCACCGGCAGATATCATCGAAACGACCTTTTGGCACTATAATGATGCTGTCTGTAAGGGGGAAATGAGCGTGGCTGACTTTAACAAAGTCTTAGCCCAGCGGCTCAAGGTCCCACAGCTTGATTGGCAAGCACACTATTTGGCAGCAATTGATCCTATACCCGAAATGCACGAGCTGGTGCATTGGGCGGCAGAACACTACCAAATAGGCCTACTGAGCAATACTATGCCTGGCTTCATAGAGGTGATGCGCCAGAAAGGCCTTATCCCCAACATCAATTACGCGGCTATTGTTGACTCATCCCAAGTAGGCTCGATTAAGCCCGAAAAACACATCTACCAAGCAGCCCAAACCGCTGCACAGTGTTCGGCAGAGGAAATACTGCTGGTCGATGATACTCGTACCAACGTCATGGCCGCCGAGCGGCTAGGCTGGCATGTTATCTGGTTTGATGATTACCGCCCAGCCGAATTATCCAAACGTATTCGTGTCGCCCTCGAACCCGCCGAGTGACCTATAGCCATTCCAAAGCGAAAAGTAATTTATATTTCCAGTTTCTCGTTTCACCTTTCTAGAGAAGCAAAGCGTTTTTGCTGTGCGGCTAATGTAGTTGCCTGTTCTTTTGCCTGCTCCAGTTGGGTGCGCGTTTGCTCTACCACGGCTTTGGGGGCGTTCTGGGTGTAGGCTTTATTTGCAAGTCGTTTCTCAAGCTGTTTTATGTGACGGTTCTGCACCTCTACCCTGCCCTCTAGGTCCTTGGCGTACTGTTTAAGCTCGCTGGTATCAACATCAAGCCAGGCCTTTTGCTTGGTTTGAGTGAGCTGTAGGCCACCACCATCGTCAGCGGTTTGCTCAATGCCCGTAAGCCGGGTGAGACGCTGGATTAAACTAGCATTAGCTTCGATAAGAGTTGCGTCGTCATGGTAGTACAGTCGAACGTTTTCTAGCTGGAGCTCACTAGTGAAATAGCGGATTTCACTTACAATGTCTTTCACGGCCTCAAAGGCTTTTGCTTGTTTGATATCGCCCCCTTGGACTTTGGGCCACAAGCTCGTTGCCAACAGAGTATTATCTTCCCAGGCAAGCGTTTGCCAGATTGTTTCGGTTACAAACGGTGCAAACGGGTGGGCTACCTTAAGTATGGTTTCTAATCCAAAAGCTAGCACACTAGCGTTTGGCTGCTCTTTGGAAGCCTCAATGTACCAATCGGCAAAGTCATCCCACACCGAGTGATAAAGTTTGTCATAGGCCTCGGCGAAGCGGTAGTTGTCTAAATCGCCAGAGACGGCCTCTGTTAAGTGTTGTAATTTAGTCAATATCCAGTGGTCTGCATCAGTTTTGGGTTTTGGTTCTTTTGGTGCTACTTGTCCTGAGCTTACCAAAGGATCACTGATTTTACCTTCAATATAGCGGGCAATGTTCCAGAGTTTGTTACAAAAATTACGGGCACCAACAAGCTTACTTGGATCGTAAGGTCTATTGTTGCCTGCTGTTTCGGTAGCAATTATGCCCATTCTAAAAGCATCAGATCCGTATTTTTCAACTTCCTCAATAGGGTTAACAACATTCCCCTTACTTTTACTCATCTTGGCACCTTGCTTGTCCTGGATTAGGCCATGCAGATAAACATTTTCGAAGGGAACTTTACCAGTAATATATAGACCGAACATAATCATTCTAGATACCCAAGGATAGAGAATATCAGCTCCGGTTTCCATCAAACTTAAGGGGTAAAAGTCCGTATAATCTTCACTATCTGGGAAGTTCAGTGTGGCATAGGGCCAGGAGCTACTGCTAAACCAGGTGTCAAAGACATCTGGGTCGCGGTGGTAAGTTTTGCCATCAACAACAATACTTTCTTCCACTACCCGTTCATCAAATATCCAATCATCTGGATTATCTGCATTTTGGAAAGCTGGGATTGGGATGCCCCAGGCAATTTGCCTGCTAATGTTCCAATCTTTCAAGTCCTCGAGGTAGCGAATCAACTGGTCTTTTTTATCGGTAGGATAGAACCTAATTTTGCTAGCTTTAAGGGCGGCAATAGCAGTTTTGGCCATAGGCTGCATATCAATAAACCACTGCTCACGCAGCAAAGGCTGGATGATAGTGTCGCATTTATAACAATGCCCCACGTTATGGGTATGAAGTTCAGCTTTGACCAACCTACCCTGCTCTTTTAGGTCGCTGACCACTTTTTGACGCGCTTCGTCTACCCCTAATCCTCGGTAGCGCTCGCCAGCCTCATTGGTCATCTTGCCCTCGAAATCAATAACCGAAACTTTGGGTAAGTCATGTCGTTCGCCTGCCTCAAAGTCGTTGGGGTCGTGGGCTGGCGTTATCTTAACCGCACCGGTGCCAAACGTCTTGTCTACAAAACTATCGGCTATAATGGGAATCTCCCTGTTGGTCAGCGGCAGTTTGGCCGTTTTACCTATAAAAGCTTTGTACCGTTTGTCATCTGGGTGTACGGCTACGGCCGTGTCACCTAGCATGGTTTCGGGTCGGGTGGTAGCAACAACCACTTCCCTGTTACCATCGGTGAGTGGGTAACGGATATACCACAAATATCCTTCTTCTTCCTTGTACTGGACTTCGATATCGGCAAAGGCAGTGCCATGAAAAGTGCAAAAGTTTACTAGCCGTTCACCTCTGTAAATAAGTTCTTCATCCCACATCATTTTAAAGGTGGCGTAAGCGCGTTTTATGATTTTTTCATCTAATGTGAATGTAAATCTTGTCCAATCTACACCAGCCCCAAGGCGACGCAGTTGGGTTTCAAAGTTACCCCTGTTTTTAGCAACAAAGTCCCATATTTGGGCATACAACTCCTCCCTGCTTAGATCAAATCGACTCTTCCCTTCCTTGGCTAGCTGTTTTTCGTAGACTACTTGAGATTCGAAACCGGCGTGGTCTGCTCCCGGTAAAAGTAGTGCCGCATCACCTTTTAAACGGTGATATCGTACGGCAATATCCTCTAACGCCAGAGTTAAACCATGCCCCAAATGTAAATCACCGTTTGCATTGGGCGGAGGGACAACGATGCTATAGGTAGCTTTATTACCCCTATGTTTTGGCAAAAACGCTCCCGATTTTTCCCAGAGGGCGTAGATGTCTTGTTCGTATTTGTTGGGTTCGTAAACTTTGGGTAGCTGCAAATCTTATCCTCTGTCAAGCAATATCAATTATCATACCACCTCTTTTATAAAAGTGGAAAACAGAGGTCAAGTTCACGTGAAAATAGCATAACAAAAACCAAGGCTTCTCTCTTTCAAAACCCTCGTCTCTACTGCTATAACCGGTTTTTGCTTTTGGTGCGGTCCCGACTACTGCTAGTCAGCGGAGCCGGGATCGCGGGGATGTTTGTTTTCGTAGCCAGCATACGCCACAAAGCATAAGGATTGCAATACCTGCCCCGCAAAATTCCTGAGCGAAGTAGTATGCAATCCACGGCATGTCGCCATGACATGCAGATTACGAAGCATCAAAGAATTTGTGCTGGAATTGACAAAGCTCTATAAATATTATTTACATACTCAGATTAGGAGCTATTTCCAGAGAGTAAGGGTCGGCGGTGGGTTGGTTGTATAGCATTTTATAGCAGCCAAGGGCGGCTACCATAGCGCCGTTGTCGGTACAAAGTTTAGGATCAGTATATCGCAGTATTTGCGCCATGCTGGCCTGCTTGTCGGCAGGGTCGCCAACTCTGCCAGCATTCTTGGCGCTGCGCGGTGTTGCTGACCTGTGGTACTCGCTCTCCGTACCTGTTTGTACAGTTCGCTGTGTTTCCTCGGTCGCGCCTAGCGCAGCATCCAAGCGCAAACCCCGCGAACGTCCAATTACTTCTTTCAATCTTTCTTCCAGTTGATGCCGTAGCTCTTGATTAGCGGCTACACCGCCGGCAATCACAACAGAGGCCGGCTTAAATTCTTCGTATGCTAACAAAGTTTTATCAACCACTGTCTCGATGGCTGTATGTTGAAAACTAGCGGCAATATCTTGCTTTTGAGACGTGCTGAGAAGCTCAGACAGCCCGGTAGAAGGGAAATCGTAACTTTTACCACATAAGGCCTGTACTTCACGTAAAACGGCTGTTTTGAGGCCAGAGAAACTAAAATCATACTTAGCAGTCAGTTTTGCCTTAGGCAATTTGTATTTCAAGGCTGAGCCTTGAAAAGCTTTTTGGGCAATGCTGGGGCCGCCAGGATAGGGGAGGCCAATGACCTTAGCCACCTTATCAAAGGCTTCACCAATGGCATCATCATGGGTTTGACCTAGTAATGTGTAGTCAAAATGATCTTTGAACAGTACTAGTTGTGTATGCCCACCACTGACAATCAGTGCCAGCATCGGAAACTGGGGTTGTGTTTTGGGCAATTTATAGCCGGGCAGGGAAGTTTCTGTAATAAAATTAGCATATACGTGGGCCTCCACATGATTAATTCCGTACAGTGACTTGTTTTTGATAAATGCAAGCGTGCGGGCCGTTAGCACACCAATCAGGAGGCAACCACCCAATCCAGCTCCATATGTTACAGCAATACCGTCTATCTGATCCCACGGATCAACACCCTTTTGCAAGGTGGCACCTTGCAAAGCTTGATCAATAACGGAGGTAATAGACTCTATGTGGCTGCGGGCGGCAATCTCTGGCACCACACCGCCGTATTTGGCGTGCAGATCCATCGAAGAAGCCACTACGTTACTCAATAATCGTAGCCTTCGCTGGCCAGCGAATTCGACTATAGCAGCAGCGGTTTCATCACAACTAGTTTCTATCCCCAAAATCCTCACCCCACAAGTTTCGCATCGCAATGACCTGCTGTCCAGCAAAGCTGGCCACTCTGTCATTGCTCATGGCACCTTGCTGTGTTAGCTGGCGTCTGTCGCTCGATCTCCGTACCACTTGTGGTTCGCTCGTTCCTCCTTGCTTTCTTGCACTGCACGCATGTGCGAACTTGTGGATTCACATGGGATATACTAGGCATAATGGGTTTGAGGACAATAGTAAAGAAATTTATCCCCAAAGGGCTTTTCCCAAAGATTGAGCCGTTTGGGCATCTGGTTGAGGCGGTTATATTCAATATTATTTATGGTTTTCCGGCGAGAAATATGAAAGTTATTGGGGTAACGGGGACGAATGGCAAGACCAGCACTAGCTTTCTAATCCACCGGATGCTGCACGAAGCTGGCTACAAAGTGGGCATGATGACAACGGTGGCTTATGGGGCAGGAATGGATATCAAGCCACAGATTCATCACATGACCAATGTACCGGTGCCAGAGCTGATGCAGCGCATCAAGGAGTTAAAGGGGCAGGGGGTTGAATGGCTGGTGCTCGAGACAACCAGCCATGCACTAGCCCAAAATCGGGTGTGGGGCATACCATACTCACTCGCCGTCATGACCAATGTCACTCATGAGCATTTGGATTATCACAAAACGTTCGAACGCTACCTGGCGGCCAAGGTAAAGCTGTTTCGGCTGGCCAATCGTAATCAACGCGGCCTGCAAACTGGCGTCATTAACGCTGATGACCCCAATGCCCAGACGTTTACCGAAGCAATTTTGCACCCTATAACCTACGGGGTAGACAAGGGTGATTTGCAGGCTACTGACGTACAATTGACGCCAGGCGGCAGTGTATATACTGCCAAAATCGGTGAAGATCGTTACACCATCAACTGCCATCTGCCAGGCAGCTTCAACGTGTCGAACTCACTTGCAGCAGTAGCCGTGGGGCGGGTTGTGGGACTTAGTAAAGAACAAATTGAACGGGGTATTGCCGCATTAACAAGGGTAGAGGGCAGGATGGACCCAATTAAAGAGGGGCAAGACTTTGATGTGATTGTGGACTTTGCCCACACGCCAGATAGCTTTGAGAAGCTGTTTAAAGATATTAAACTGGTGGTTAAAGGTAAATTGATTGTTATGTTTGGCTCGGCCGGGCGGCGCGACGAAGCCAAACGCATAATACAGGGCCGCCTGGCTGGCCAGTATGCCGACGAGGTAATTGTAACCGAGGAGGACGATCGTGATATTGATGGCCAGGAGATTATGAAGCAAATCGCCAGTGGGGCAGAACAAGCAGGCAAAGCGCTGGATAAAAATTTGTTTTTGGTTCACGATCGTGTGCAGGCTATTGCGTTTGCCATCAGCCGTGCCAAAACTGGTGATACGGTCTTACTACTAGGCAAAGGCCACGAAAAGACGATCGAGCGGACAGATGGCGAACATCCGTGGGACGAAATAGGTACCACTAGGCAAGCTGTACGCAAAAAACTGAACAAAATATGAGCCCCGTCAGATTCTACTTAACCATCTTTCATCAGCTAACAGTTGAAAAGCTATCTTGGCTTCGATCGTCACATACATTGACAAAAGTCTTTTGGAATCATACGGGATGAGTGAAAGTGTATTAATTCTGGGAGGGGGTGGTCGCGAACACGCCCTGGCCTGGAAGTTGGCACAGTCTACCCATGTTGACAGTATTTCGGTAGCGCCTGGTAATGTCGGAACTCTTGGGATGGGCTGCGAAAACGTGCCAATTGAGCCAACGGACATCAAAGGCTTAGTGGTGTTTGCGCTCAAGCGTGAAATTAGTTTAACGGTCGTGGGGCCAGATGAGGCATTAGCAGTGGGGACGGTAGATGCCTTCCGGGCAGAAAAGCTGCCCATCTTTGGCCCAACGAGGGCGGCATCAAAGCTAGAATGGAGTAAGGCTTTTGCTACTAGATTTATGCAGCGCCATAATATTCCCACCCCAGTGCGCGAGGTTTTTGATGAGCGATCTATGGCCGAAGACTATGTACATCAGCATAGCTCAGCCCAGGATATTGTCATTAAAGCCGACGGACTGGCAGCCGGCAAGGGCGTCTTTTTGCCCAAGACGTTTAATGAAGCCCACGGTATACTCTTTCGACTCATGACAGCCGAAGAACTGGGTTCAGCTGGCAAAACCGTTGTCATTCAAGAAAGATTAGCTGGCAAGGAATTATCGGTATTTGCACTTTGTGATGGTACAAGAACAGTAATGTTGCCGTTTTGCCGAGACCATAAGCGGTTACTAGATGGCGATAAAGGCCCAAACACTGGCAGTATGGGTGCCTTTGGACCGGTCCATATGGAACCGGAGTTATCCGAAGTCATAGAAAGCAATATCGTCCAGCCCACCATCGAAGGTATGAGCCAAGAAGGTCATCTATACAAGGGGCTATTGTATGTGGGTTTAATGCTCTCTGGCGAAGGACCAAAAGTTATTGAATACAATGCTCGTTTTGGTGACCCAGAATGCCAGGCCCAGATGCTTCTTATTGATGAAGATATATATCCACGTCTGCGCCAAGTAACCAGCGGCAAGCTAAGCGCCAAACCAATAAGATTGCGTGACGGATATGCGGTGACAGTTGCACTTGCGGCTGCTGGTTATCCAGATGAGCCAAGGAAAGGTGATGAAATATATGGGCTGGAGCTAACAAAAGATCTGGCACAAAACAATGTGCAGGTTTTTCACGGTGGTACCAAGCGAGTAGGGGATAGAATTGTTACTAATGGTGGCAGGGTGCTACATATTGCGGCGTACGGCGAAACACTAGAGGTGGCGCGAAGCCAAGCGTATAGTGCCATAGGCGAGCAAGCCATCCACTTTGCAGACATGCAGTACAGAGGAGACATAGGCGATTCAGCATAGAATATACTGAACCACCCCACACCTTGCATCTAAGTTATTCTTAACAGAGGTGATATAAAAAGTACGAAGCTGAGGCAATCATAGCCTAACAGGGGTAATAAGACTGACTTTAATGAGGTGTGGGGTGGTTCAGTAGAATATAATTGTAGAAATATATAATTCATGGTAGAATATATATCATGAAAAGATGGCATTTGTGGGAACGAGCCGAGAACCCAGTTGTAATAGAACAACCGTCAAAACAACTAACAACTCTTGATGTTATTGGCAACTGTATACAGCAAACTTACGAAGCAATCCAAGAATTATCAGCCCAACAGATAGACGAAACAGCTCCTCTTGAAGAGCAAGTGGCCTTCCATGCCCAAGCCACTGGGTTACTCCATTTTCTTAGTTTACTCGAGTGTGCACAAGAACAGGTACAACAGTAGGGTCTAAGCCTCTATCTTAACTCTAGTGTTAGGCACTTAACTCCGCCACTCTTCGACTTCGCTCAGAGCTTCGGACTCACCTTAACTCTAAAGTTAGGCATTTGACTCCACCACCGGATTTTTGGAATTCACTGATGGGTATGGGGTGGACGCTCATACCACGTTCTTGGTAAGTTTTGATAAGTCCCATAGCGCGATCGGACAGCACGATGTTTTTACCGTCACTACTGGCATTTAGCCCGTAGGCCAGGGCATCTTCATCTGATGCTTCGATAACGTTAGGTACCGTATTGTGCACGGCTTTGAGTGCTTCCTTGGTAAAAGCTTTGGGCCATAAAGCTATTGTTTGATCATCGACAATGGTTAGGCACGTATCAAGGTGATAAAAGCGTGCATCAGCCAGCTGCAAGCTAACCACCTTTTTGCCAAAAAACTCAGCTAGCTCGGCATGTACGGGCTTATCGCTTCGCCAAGGATAACCGACAAAAATAATGTCATTCCACACCAATGCGTCGCCCTCGCCCTCAAAGTCATATTTGGGCTGCAAAAACTCGGTGTAGCCGCGCTGTTCGAACCATTGTCTAAAATGAGCAGTTTCCGGTTGGCGGTCTGGTGCCCGAAATGTCGGCAAAGCCACTTTGCCAGCTATTACAAGCCCGCCATTGGCCGTAAACACCATGTCGGGCAGACCCTCGACGGGGTCAATATGCTCCACCTGCCATCCCATACGTCCATAAATGCCGTTGAGCTGCAGCCATTGCTGCCTGGCCACATCTTGCTTAACCTGGTTATCTTTGTCCATCCATGGGTTAATCTCGTACTCGATGTCAAAGTATACTGGCGAACAAAGCAAAACAGTTTTACTCATAACAACAATTATAGCAGGGGGAAACTTTGACTAATAAAAGGAATCGTTTTATAATAAAGAAGTAAGGAGCAGAGGTGAACTCACCCAGTACCCCAAATAATCTTAATTTTCCCCAACGATCTGTAAATCCGGAACAGCCTACCGATCTTCGCTATAGTTTAGCTTACGAACTAATAAGCAGTAAAGATCGTCTGGTTAATCACCCATCTGGCCCTACACGTCTTGTGACCTACCCTAGAACCGAGGGGGAAAGAGAGAGAATAAGAGAGCAGCTGCTAGAAAAGCGGCTTATTTTGGGAAAAATTATCAGTGAACTCGAAGAGCCAGAGCAGACATTTGTTGTCCCTATCTCTGCTCGGCCTCTTGCATATGACGCGATGAGCCAGGCGCAGGGCAGTTATTCGTATAATGATAGCAAGTTGTTTTATGACTTAGGCCATATGTTAGCTACGGTTTTATCTGTTGACCAGCGCAAATATGTTATTAAAGGTGATATTGGCCACGCTGTGGCTATAGTAGAGTTTATTCGGCCCGGAGAAAAACAACTACTGTTTGTACCAGGAGTAGAGCATCTACTTGAACCCCTTGGACAAGATATGAACGCTCTTGGCTACTATGCTGAGGTCTTGGTCCAAGAATTTGGTGACAGATTTGGAAACGCGGCTTTGCCCCTACGTATGGGTTTTGCCCAGGCCCTATCTGAACAAGGAGCATGAGTATGATTGAGCGGTATGGTAGCCCTAGCGACGTTATGTTCTCCCAAGGTTGGCCTAAAATCGATCATGAACGAGATCGCGTGCAGGAATTTGAGCATGTTATTGGTAATCTTGCTATAACCCAAATAGTGGAGGCGGAAATTGACTTTACAGATAGGGTTCCGGTGAAACGTGCTATAGAACGTTTTATGACCTATGAGTATAGTGGCTTCCGGACACTGTACTTAGCTCCCAAGATTGAGCATTTGGGGAATACGACAGTTGCTCAATTTTCACCACGAGTTGCTCGTAGTGGTAAGAATTCTGCTCACGGCGTGTTTTTTGGTGACTTAGCGTTTGATGATGGCCGTGCCCTAGCAGTTGCCGTTAAGCCACATACATTGCATGATGCCACTAACTCATCTCTAGTCGATTATTTTAATGGCGTAGCCGTAAACAAACTGGGGTTGTTTAGTTTACAGCCAGCTGGATGCTTATTGGATACCGATAATAGGGCGTACTCACTAACCGTGCTGGATGAGACATTAACCACTTTGGATAGCATTGATTGGACATCTTTCTACCCAGACATGGATAAACACCCAGGTATGCAACAAATTTGGTCGCAAATAGCCCGCCAATTAGGCTTGCTTCACTCAGCTGGTGCAATGACACATGGTGATCTAGCTGGGCGCAATATTGCTGTAACTGCCGATAACTACGCCTTTTTGATTGATTGGGAACGGGCCCACATAAGTACTGTTCAACCCGGGGATGCTGAGGTTAGGTATGAATGGAGCCATCCAGATCTCGCTTCACTCTTGGAATCAATGTGTCGTCCACCGCATGATGATTTTAAAGCAGGCCTTGGTATTTTTTACGGTGATAAAGGAGCAGTCGGGAATTGGTGGCAGGGTTTTCGTGAAATGGTATTTGACGAGTACGTCAATACGAGGCAAGGAATGGCCGATACTACCACCGATAAATATTTAAAAGCAGAGGTTAAGAGTGAGTTACAGGTTCTTGGCATTTCTTTGCTCAATGATATGAGAATGATGCACGGTATATGCCAGGACTTAAGACCTCTTGCAGAATAACTCTATGGGCTAAAAAGCACCATTTTTGTCCAAAACCGAGTTGCAGCCTCCGCACCGTAACTTCGGTTACTCTTTGTCGGTTGCGATCGGTTTTGATCAAAAATCATCACTTTTTAACTCCATGGCTTATTCTGCAAGAGGTCTTTATTAACACGGTCCGGATAAAACGTTCTTGACAGTGGCTCTGACGTTGGGCTAGTATATATCTGATAGTTGGCACTCTCAGTACTTAAGTGCTAACGCTCCCAACGAAAAGCTGTAATAGGAGGAAAAATGGCTGTAAAGATACAACCTCTTGCGGATTACGTAGTGGCTCAGGCTGAAGCGGCCGAAACCAAGACGGCCAGCGGTTTATATCTGCCGGATAATGCCCAAGAAAAGCCCAAAATTGCCAAAGTATTGGCTATTGGCAAAGCGGTGAAGCATGTTAAGGTAGGCGACCGTATTCTGTACAAAAGCTACAGTACGACTGATGTCAAAGTAGGCAGTGACGAGTACATTTTGGTCAAAGAAGAGGATATACTCGCGACTGTTAAATAACGGGCGCTCAACTAGAAAGAAGTAAGTAGAAAGTATAAAGGGGAAATTGAATGGCAAAAAAAGTATTTTATGATGATGACGCTAGACGGCGAGTGCTGGGTGGCGCACAAATGCTATATGACGCAGTTAAAACGACTATGGGACCGAAGGGTCGCAATGTAGTTATCAGCAAGAGTTATGGCAATCCGACTGTAACGCATGACGGTGTCACGGTGGCTAAAGGGATGGAAATCGCAGATGTAGATGACGAAACACTTGGCTACAAAGTTGGCGCTGAGCTTATTAAGCAAGCAGCCAGCAAGATGAATGATGTGGCCGGTGATGGTACCACAACGGTCACCGTGTTGACTTATCACATCCTAAGTGAGGCCAACAAGCTAATAGCTGCCGGTCACACCCCGATGTTACTACGAAAAGGTCTAGAGACTGCTGCTCACGATGTGCTAACTAAGCTCAATAGTATGAGCGAGGACATCAAAAGCAACAAGCAACGCGTCACCGAAGTGGCTACTATCAGCGCTGGTGACAGCGAGATCGGTAACCTAATTGCCGATGTCATAGATAAAGTTGGCAAAGACGGCGTGGTGACTGTCGAAGAGGGTCAAGGTTTATCCCTGGAGAGCGAAGTAGTCGAGGGATACACCTTTGACCGCGGCTTTGTGAGCGCCTACATGGTAAGCGATACGACTCGTATGGAAGCTGTAGCCGAAAAACCGGCTATTGTCATTACCGACAAAAAGATTACGTCTATTCAGGAATTCTTACCTCTGCTCGAGAAGCTTGCCCAAGCAGGCAAGAAAGACCTAGTACTTATTGCCGAAGACGTCGAGGGCGAAGCGCTCGCTACCTTGGTGCTGAACAAGCTCAAGGGCGTGTTTAATACCATTGCTGTTAAGGCACCGGCCTTTGGCGATCGTCGCAAAGACATGCTCGAGGATATTGCCATACTGACTGGCGCGACAGTTATTAGTGAAGAAGCGAGCCTTAACTTCGAGAACGCCGAGATGGCTATGGTTGGGAGTGCCCGCAAAGTAATTGTAACCAAAGACGAAACGACCATTATTGAGGGCGCTGGTTCAGCTAGTGCTGTCAAGCAGCGAATTGCTCAGATAAATGCCCAAATTGCTGCTGCCAGTAGCGAGTATGACCGCGAGAACCTCGAAAAGCGTCGTGCAGCCCTGCAGGGCAAGGTAGCTGTCATTAAAGTTGGTGGCGCCACCGAGACCGAGATAGAAGAAAAGAAATTCCGGGTTGATGATGCCGTCAATGCCGTCAAAGCTGCGCTGGAGGAAGGTATTGTGCCCGGTGGTGGCGTAACGATGGTTAACCTTTCGGGTGCAGTTAAGGTTGCTGGTAATGACTCAACTGCTGCCGGTGCACAAATACTCATTAATGCACTCGAACAACCCTTCCGTATTTTACTTACCAACGCTGGCTTAAATGCCGATGAGTGGCTTCCCCAAGTCAAGGCAGCCAAAGCCGGGCAAGGTGTTAATGTAAATAATCCAAGCAAACTGGTTGATCTTAAGTCTGCTGGTATTGTGGATCCGACCCGTGTTGCTAAAGAGGCTCTACAAAACGCCGTGTCAGTAGCCGGTACGGCTATGACCATGGGTGCGCTCATTGCCGAAGTACCAGAAAAGCAGCCATCGGCTATGCCAGGTGGTGGTATGGGTGGCATGGACATGGGGATGTAAGGGTAACAGAGACAAACCTACGGTTTTTCTCGTCGGACCTTCTGGAATGAATCCAGATCCGCCTTTGGCGGACTGGTCCTGCTCTTTTTCTTAAATGCCGAAGGAGCCATATGGCCTCTCGTTATTTTTAATATTTCCCACCCAAACGCCCTACCAGCTAATTTAAGCATAACAGTAATGCATCAGATCATTGCCAAATAAGCTACTTTGTACTATTGTAAGTCTTATAAACACGAGGTAATTATGTGGCCGTTTAATCGCCGTAAAAAGACTGATGAAGCCAACGTACCCGATGAGGTACGGGAGTATTACCAATCCGAGCACCGTGAACGTATAGGTTTGGCGTGGCTAGTTGCTTTTCTGACCCTGATATTTACCATTGCGATAGTAGTCGGAGTATTCTTTGGTGGGCGGTGGATGTATGGAAAAGTTACGAATAAAAGTAGCACTGACACTGCTCAAAAGTCCGGCCAGTCTAACCAGCCAACACCGAGTCCTACCAATCAATCGGTTCAGAATAATCCAGATTCATCACCCAAAAAGAACCAACCACCTACCCCCACTCCATCCCAGCCTACACCTAACCCGAGTCAATCCACGCCAACTACCAATCAACCCTCAGGGCAACGACTGACCAATACAGGGCCTGGTGATACACTCGCCATTTTTGTGCTAGTTACAGCTCTAGGAACTCTCGCTCACGCTGGCTATAGACGCGGCCAAATTCGGATCTCCCGCTAGGATTTTTGCTGGGCAAAGTAGTTAATTTCGTTGATAACATCCAACAACGCTTGGGCCTTGACTTTCTCGTCACCAATCTGCTGTGCGGCTTCATAAGCGGTTTTGATGAGGCTTTGATCATCTGAAGCCTGAATCATCATCATGGTGGTTTTAAATTTTTCTTCGGGCGTTTGGTCGAGGTGACCAACCAGTGGTGACAATTGTTGAAGAGCCTGCTGTTTAAGGCTCATCAAATCATCCGAATCACCGTTTTCGCCTACGTGCGTCGCATCGCTAGCGCTAGCAGGTTCGGCTGCGGCAATATTGACGCCGTCATCATCACTATCGACGGTGTCGTTGCCCGGGACTAAAACATTATTGGGTTCGCTAGCCAACGGTGCACTGGTTGGCTCGGCGGCCGGCGTGGTTACGTTTTGGGACATGGTAGTGGATGTAAACGGCTCATCGCCCGGCCGCATTGCCGGATTGATGGCAGAAGCATCATTATCCGCATTCGCCGAAGTTTGCACATTTTGGTCTGATTGATTGCTACCAAACATTCCCACCCCCTTATGTTGTAAACGATGTTCAATTTTATAGCTTCGCGCCGTGATAGTTTTTCTTTATTCTGACTGACTATCTCGGGCTCGTCATATAATGCTCTTTCATCAGTCGCATTATCAATTTACAATGTAACAGAAAAGAAACATAAGCGAAAGTAGAGAGCTTGATTTATGCTTGACGATCTAAAATATATTCATGAACGTGATGCCCAGGATGCACTCGGGGTAGTGGAAAAGCAAGCCCAGCAATTGCAGCATGACTTTGGCGTAACATATCAACCAACAGCTGATATCCATAATGTGGTAGTTGCTGGTATGGGTGGATCAGCACTGGCTGCAACTGTTCTTCAGACATGGCTTGGGTTACCAGTACCCTTCAAGGTTGTGCGTGACTATGCCATTCCAGCTTACGTAGACGCAAATACGTTGTTTGTGGCCTCAAGTTATTCTGGCAATACCGAAGAGACACTGGCTGTACTCGATGAGGCCGAAAAGCGGGGTGCGCAGATAGCTATCATAGCCTCGGGCGGGAAACTAACTGAGAGCGCCAAGATAAAAAACTATCCATTGTTTGTGCTACCTGGCGGCATTCAGCCGCGGATGGCAGTGCTGTATAACTTAGCTGCGCTGATGCAGCTTTTGGAAGCAGCTGGTCTAGCCAACAACAAAACAGCAGAATTACGAGCAGCCGGCGAGTGGCTTACGAGCCAAACTGCCAGCTGGAGGCCAGATGTAGCTGCCAAAGACAATCAGGCCAAGCAGATAGCCCAGGAGCTTATGGGCAAATCGGTGGTTGTATACAGTGGGCCGTTACTTTTCCCGGCAGCTTACAAGTGGAAGATCAACGTCAACGAAAACGCCAAGCAAATCGCGTGGTGCAATCAGCTACCGGAGTTTAATCACAATGAATTTTTGGGGTGGACAGAACAGCCAGTGCAAAAGCCGTATGCTGTGGTTGATCTGCGTAGCAACCTCGAGCACCCACGAGTCCAAAAGCGCTTTGAGGTAACTGAGCGCCTACTCTCGGGTAAGCGACCAGCCCCAATTGTGGTGCAAGCCCAGGGCGAAACATTAATTCGGCAGCTATTTTGGACTATTGTACTAGGCGACTTTGTAAGTGTATACCTGGCATTACTCAGTGGGCTTAACCCAACACCGGTGGATCTGCTCGAGAAACTCAAAACTACACTCGCCCAGTAGCACCTCAGTGCTATGATTAGAGTGGAGGAAGTATGACTTCACAACAATTGTTTAAAGGGGCGCTCGGGCAAGCAACATCGACTATCCGGTGTGTGCAGAGCCGCCATTTTGGCAATCCTACCCCTTGCACCGATTGGAACTGTGGCGAGCTTGTTAACCACATGCTATACGAGTTATCGTGGGTGCCGGATTTATTAGAGGGCAAAACAGTGGCTGAAGTTGGTAGCAAATACGATGGTGATCTCTTGGATAATAGGCATCATCACAACTGGCACCTGGCTGCCCATAAAGCCATGGATGTGATCAATAAAACGCCTGGAGGACAACCAGTTCATCTCAGTTACGGTGACGTATCAACAGAGCAGTATATACGTGAGGTGAGTGCCGATCTGCTTATCCATGCCTGGGACACCGCCCAAAGCTATAATTGTTCACTAATTCTTGACCCCGATATGACCCAAGACCTATACGACGGGCTCTTACCACGCAAGGCTACGCTAGCTAGTAATGGAGCTTTTGCAGCCGCAATTGAAGTCCCCGGGGACGCTCGTTTGCAAACCAAACTCTTAGCACTTCTCGGTCGCCGCGAGCCGGCAATTAACTAGATAGGGGTATCCTTTAGGTGCAGCATAAAGCCTATGTAGCTTACCACCAGGTGCATGCCAAACCAGACAATTAAGATCCAAACATATCCAAGTGCCGATAAGTGGACTAACGGAATGGTAAACACCAATCCGCCAACGATGTAATCAATCTGGTCAAAAGGAAACCAACTCTTGCCGGCTGGCACTCCAGCGCGACGCTTAAAGAAGCTTTCAACGGCGTCTCCTATCAGTGCACCGAGACCAAGCGCTCCACCAATCACGAGCGTGTCAACAAATGGTGCCAGTGGCACAATCTCGAGTTTGTTGATGAAATCGGGATTGATAATGTATATCAGACCGCCTGTTGCTATACCCACAAAGATGCCGCTTGCCAAACCACGCCAGGTCTTGTTGTCGCCAAAGATACGCATACCGTCCCACGATTTACCAAAATCAAGCGGTGTTTTCCACCTATTAAGTAGTGGTATTTTGTTAGCGAATACCGGTGCTGCATTAGCCAGTCCAGCCGGTATAAAAAATACTATAGCGGTGAGAATATCAATCATCGGTTTCTGCCTAAGTGTTTATGAAGGCGGTGTAACTTCGGGTATATAAGTGTTCGTAGTGGCGGCCGGTTGGTCACAAACTGGGCTTTTTTGAGCAGTTTCACTATATTTTCTACCGTTGGTAGCTCGGAAACTAACGTATATGTGGCACCTAAACCCTTATGGCCGTGTGCATCACTACTTGCAGCTACGACTTTACGGTTTAACCGTGCCCACATTGTTGCCTGCGGCCCACGGTTCTGAAACACTGCCCGTCCGTTGTGTACCTCGACAATATCTACCAGTTCGGTAATCTGGTTGAGTGATGCCTCAGACACCCCCTTACGCACTGTCTCAAACGGGTGTGGTACATAAACGATGCCGCCCTGAGCTTTGATGGCCTTGGCGGTTGTAAGGGCTGATTGCCCAGGCAGAATCGTTTGTTTCAGAAACAAGCCAATCAGTTCGCCCTCGTGCGTAGTGATTTCCTCACCAATGATGATACGTTCGCCCAGCGATTCATGGAGTGACCGAGCAACCTCAATGGTGTTGTGGTCGGTCACGGCGATACAATCAAACTGATCGTCTTCTAAAGCCCGGGCATACTGTTCAGTTTTGATGCCACCATCAGGCGAAGCAACGGAGTGAGTATGTAAGTCAATTTTGAACATCAAGGCGTCTCATGATATTTACAAGCCGCCATATAGCAGTAAGTGAAGATAGTGTAGCTATCACCACCACTGCCAAAATAAGACGATTACTGAGCAATCCTAACAACAGGGTTACCATGCGGATCTCAAAGGTCATAATACCTGTGCGAAAGGCTTTGTTAGTTTTGTGTCCACTCAGATTTATTCGTGTGGCCACAGCTTCACCCCAGGCATTAACATAGCTTACCAGAAGCGATGCCCCGCATGCGGCCGCCGCCCAAGCGGCCATAAGAGGTCTATCGCTAAGCGAAATAGCGTATGTGGCACCAGTGTAGAGCAGTACTTCTTTAGCGCGGTCACTGACAGAGTCCAGTAGCATACCGGCAGCACTGTCACGTTTCTGTAAGCGGGCAAGCTCGCCGTCTAGCGTGTCGAAAAGGCCAAATATAACTAATAAAACAGCGGCTTTTAGGTTGTGCCTGGTAGCGATCAGCCAGGCAATGGGAATATGCGCCAATAATCCGATAATCGTGATGCTATTAGGAGTTATATGTCCAGCGCTGAGTGCGTTCAATAAGTGCGCCACTTGCCGCATCACACTCCGCACACTTGATCTGATATAGTCCAGCACTGCTCTCCAGCTGTTTAGTAATGGTATTATTATATAGGACTTTCGCACCTTTCTACAGCTTCAGACCCTCCCTGAGTGGCTACAAACTTCCATCTTTCTGTCGATGTAGCTATGGCTACCTCTCCAGAAATCTGAAAGTTCTCACCTTACTCAGATATACTCTGTTATCTGCACAAAAGTGCGAAAGTCCTATATAGCAAACCACTGACATCCCAATATCTACAAATACCACGCTATAGCGTGGTATTTGTAGATGTACTAGGTTAATTGTTTGCTAAAATGGTAGTCATGGCGCAGTTTAGTTTTGATGTAGTCAGCGAGTACGACAAGGCAGAGATGAACAATGTCTTGGATCAATCACAGCGCGAGATAGATAACCGTTACGACTTCAAGGGCACACCGGCTGCACTGGATTGGCTAAATGCCGACAAAACCGGGCTAAAGGTTAGCGGTAGTGGCGAGTGGCAGATAGATGCCATTCTTGACATTGTCCGTAAAAAGCTGGCGACACGGGATCAGAGCCAAAAAGTGCTTGATACGTCCACGGAACCAACCACTAACAACATGCAAACCACCAAAGAAGTACCATTCAAACAAGGTCTGGACCAAGAAAAAGCTAAGAAAATTACTTCAACTATCCGAGATAAATACCCCAAGGTAAAAACCCAGATTCAGGGCGAGACCGTTCGGGTTATGAGTAGTAATAAAAACGACCTTCAAGCCGTCATGCAGCTATTGAAAACCCGAGACTTCAACTTCCCTCTAAACTTCACCAATTATCGTTAAATTACTCTTGTATACTTAAGCTTATGGATCCCGTTAGAACCCAGAAGACCGCCAAAAGTTATCTACCCGACTTACACAAAACTCCTCCATGCCCAGACCAAATCTGGATGGCTACAAACATTTTTTCCTCTTTCGATGTATCTACGGATACATCTCTTTCCGATAAAACTGTTTTCGCTCACTCAGTTTTACCCTGGGAACGAATGGTTCTGCGTAAGTCGGGTCTATACGTTGAAGCCAGCACATTCGTCAAGCCGTTAATCAATACAAGAAAGCAACGTGGGTTCTAACGGGATGGATGAGCAACAGTTGCTTGAGCGGGCCAAGGCGGTACTTGACCTCAACGATCAGGGTGCATTTACCATTCCGGCAGAGGGGTTATATCCGCATCAGTGGCTATGGGACAGTTGCTTTATTGCTATAGGCTTAAGACACTACAACGTTGAGCGTGCTCAAACCGAGCTCAAGAGCCTACTACGCGGTCAGTGGGCTAACGGCATGCTGCCACACATGATTATTGCCGATGGCGATGAACATCGCCGAGACCGCAATATCTGGCGTAGCCATTTATCACCCCTTGCTCCCGACAACGTCGCCACCAGTGGTATCACACAACCACCTGTGTTAGCCGAAGCAATAGTGCGCATTGGCGAAAAATTAGAGTCAGTTGAACGCCATACGTGGTATCAAACTATGTTTCCTGCCTTGCTGGCTTACCACGATTGGCTTTATACCGAACGCGATCCCCACGGTGAGGGCTTAGTATTACAAATCCACCCTTACGAGACGGGGCTTGACAATACACCGCCATGGATCAACCAACTTCGGATGCACCATAAGCCATGGTGGGCAGGCGTGATAGACACCCTGCGACTGGAGTGGTTTATTAGCTTATTCAGGCGTGACACCAAGCGGGTTCCCCCGGGCGAGCGTATTAGCAACATCGAAGCCCTTATTTATTATGATGTTATCCGACGGCTGCGACGTAAGCTCTATAACACTGATGCCATTTTGACGCGGTCGCTGTTCGCAGTTGAAGACATAACATTTAACTGCATTCTGATACGTGCCAATCACTGCTTGCGCAAAATTGCCAAATCCATCAAGCGTAACATACCTCCAGAATTGTTGGACCGAATGCGTAAAAGTGAGGATGTCCTTGATCAGTTATGGGACGGCTACAGTGGCCAATATTATTCGCGTAACTTTGTAACCCATAAACTCATCAAGGAGCCGAGTATAGGTACGCTTATGCCACTGTATGCCGGTACCATTAGCAAGGAGCGGGCTGAGCAGCTTGTGAAGTTGCTGCACAACAAACACGTTTTTGGCGCAACTTATCCTGTACCCACCGTTCCACTTAACTCGCCCTGGTTCAAATCTAGTGGCTACTGGCAGGGACCAACGTGGCTTAATACCAATTGGCTAATTATTGATGGGCTTAAGCGCTATGGCTACGCCCAAGAAGCGGCTATTATTGCCCATAAATCGCTGGAACTGGTCGAAAAATCAGGCTGCTATGAATACTTTTCGCCCATAGACGGAGCACCAGCCGGGGTCAAAAACTTCTCCTGGACTGCGGCCCTCACCATCGATCTAATGAAAAACTAATCTTCGTCCTCTTGCGGTTTGTCTAACAGTAGTGGTTCGATTCCGGCGGAAGTATCGGCAATCTTTATTACGTCTTTGTCGACTTTGCCCAGCTCTTTTTGGGTGCTATTAAAATGCCCTACAGTAGCACTCAAGCTGTTACCAAGCCGCTTAAAATAGCCATCGACATTGTGCAAATGTTTGCCCAATTGTTCGACATTACTACGGATAACTTCGGTGTCTTTTTGAATCTCTAGACTCTTGAGGCCTTGTGACACAATCTGGAGCATGGCGCTCAGCGTGCTTGGGCCAACAATGGTAACTCGTTTGTCGACGGCGGCGTACTGCATCAGATCACGACCATTTACACCTGTTTCTCCTACCTTGTTGGCCAATAGATCATAGTAGATCGCTTCGCTGGGTATGAACATCAGCGCTTGCTCTAGCGTGCCTTTCTTTGGCAAAATGTACTTGGCAGTTTCATCAATGCGCTTTTTTAAATCTTCCTTAAAGGCCTTTTGCAAGGCAGGACGTTCTGGGGCCTTGGCTTCTACCAGACGGTTGTAGTTCTCCAGGCTAAACTTACTGTCTATGGGCAACAGCTTGTCATCGAGTTTGATAACAGCATCTACGATCATGCCTTCAGATAAACGATACTGTAGTTCGTAGGTGCCAGCTGGTAGCAAATTTTGCAAAATCTGCTCCAGATAAAACTCGCCCAATACCCCACGTTGCTTAGGGTTCGACAGCACATTTTGCAAGCTCTTTAGCTCGCCAGCAATATCCCCAACCTGTTGGTTGGTTTTTTCCAGTTGGGTTAGCTTTTGAGTTACGTCTTTGATAATATTGGCGCTAGATTCGAACTGTTTAAGCATTTGGGCATTACTTTTATCAAGCCGGTCGTTTATTTGTTTATGTAGCCCATCTTTGAGCTGGATAACACTTTCGGTCAAGCTCGTTAAATCCTGCTTTAGTAACATGGTCACACCATTGTCTGTAGGAGTGTTTTTGCGGATCAAAAAAAGAGCTAGTATGGCACCCAGCCCCAAGCAGAGTATCCCCAAAATTATTACAGCAATAAGCATGACGATATTGTACCGCGAATCATGCTAACCAATAAAGCGGTGAGCCAGTTCAATAGATACACCAACCACTATTACGCCTAACAGCAAAAGCAACGGCTGTAATTCTACTAGCTTTTTGTTCGATGAAGCCTCGTGAATAGACGGGATAATGTCACTGGTAGCGATATATAGCAAAAAGCCAGCACTGATACCCAGCAAGAAGCCAATTGGTAACTTATCGGAGCTACCAAGCGCAAAGGTGATAATGGCCATAGTGGTGGTGGCCAGTGCACTGATTATATTTACCCAGAGTACCTTGATGCGTTTCACTCCTTTGGACAAAAGTAGGCCAAAGTCACCAATTTCTTGTGGAATCTCATGGGCAGCCACGGCAATAGTGGTCACAATGCCCGTTGGCACACTGATGAGAAAGGCTGCAGCAATAGCTACGCCATCTAACGCATTGTGGACTGTATCACCAACCACAATTAAACCCACCGAAGGGTCAGCTCCGGCATGTTGGTGATGGTGGTGAAACCAACGCAAAAACCGTTCCGCAAAAAAGAACAGCAAAATGCCAATGAGAGTAGCCAACAGGATGGTATCGGGGTTGGCCTTTTCCAGCCCCTCTCTTAACAGATCAAGAAAAACGGCGGCCAGCAATGCACCAGCAGCAAATGGCGTCGCGTAGGCGGCCAGGACTTCGGCCATTTTTTTGTGGCTGAGCATCAGCATGCCACCAAATAACGAAAATACCCCGCCAATTAACGAGTAAAAAATAACATGTCCGTAATTCGCCATATTTTTCCTTTGTTACTGTCACGCCTTTCGCACTTTCCACTTACCCCAGATCACACCTGGCTGGCTGCAAACACTTGATCCGCTGTCGATGTAGCTATGGCTACCTCTCCATCAGCTCAAGTGTTTTCGCTCTAGCCAGGAGTAACCTGGCATCAACCAGAAGGTGCAAAATGCGTGACTGTTATGAGCTTAGGAGGTTTACTATATTATTGCAAATTTGTCGCAATTTGTGGTATTTTTGTAATATGATAAGCCCAGTTGAGCAATTTGCGATTGCCCTGAAACAATCTAATAACAGTCTGACCTCCGCTCGACGTGAGGTCTTTGGTGCCATGTTGACAGAGGAACCACTAGGCATGAACGAACTTGTAGGTAAGCTTGATGGCAAAGTAAACCGGGCAAGTATTTATCGAGTTGTTGCCTTGTTTGAACAACTTGGAATTATTATTCGTCTGCAGATTGGATGGAAATATAAACTGGAGCTATCTGATAGCTTTAGCTACCATCACCATCACGCCACGTGCTTGCAGTGCGGCCAGGTTGTTGCCTTGCCAGAAAATGAAATGTTAGAGCAAAAAATCCAGTTCTTAGCCCTAACTAATGGCTTTGTTATCCAAGACCACCAGTTGGAAATCCGCGGTTTATGCACTAAGTGCCATAAGGCTAAAGACCTCTTGCAGAATAAGCCATGGAGTTAAAAAGTGATGATTTTTGATCAAAACCGATCGCAACCGACAAAGAGTAACCAAAGTTACGGTGCGGAGGCTGCAACTCGGTTTTGGACAAAAATGGTGCTTTTTGGCCCATAGAGTTATTTTGCAAGCGGTCTTAAGTTAAGCCATGCATAAAATTGATATTGGACTGATGACAAACGGGTTAATTTATGTCAAAAAAGACCCCGGCGGAATAGCCGAGGTCAGCGGAAGCCTCACACTTCCATTTTTAGCATAAGCCGCTTAAGCAGTTTTTGCAATATTCTTATGCACGCGTTTTGTACTTTGGCGAGTTAATCGGGTAGTTGTCCAGGTGTGTTGTAAGCTGACAATGATAAGCCCCAGCAGCATGCCACCCAGCACATCCAGGGGCGAATGAACCCCAAGGTAGATGCGTGATAAAGCCACCATACCTATTGCTACAGGAACCGTCCAATAATAACGCCTGGGTAGGTAGGGTAATAGCGTCAAACCAAGTACCGTAACCATAGTAGTGTGCCCGGACGGGAAGCCATAGCCACTAGCAAGCGGATCCCTAGGATTTATTCCATCTAGTAAACCAGCGGGACGAGACTGAGCAATAAACAGTTTGATAGATCGTACGGCTATAAAGGTAACCAACCCGTTTACAAATAACTTTATCGCCAAGACATGTAACCTTTGTAGCCAGGCTATCACGACAGCTGTTATAGCTATCCAGCTACTACCCAGCGTCGTGACTATTAAGAATAGTGGCGTTAGGGAGTATGGCCAGCCATAAATTGCCTCTAACAGACTGCTATTCCAGCCAGTTAGGATATGTTTGTGAGCTTCGGCGGCGGCCATAACGAACATGATGACGCCGCTCAGGGCAATTAAGGCGTGTACTCTGGGCGTAAAGTGTATCATTGGCGTGGATTTATTGGTCCGCATAATGATCTAGTATACGACAAAGTGCTTGCGGTTGAGCACGATTCACGGTATTCGTATCACGCCGGCTGTTGCAGAGTTTTATGATTACAAAACGGGCTAGATCGATGTACGAATCGCCCATGGCAGACACTAATCCCGCCTCACGCTAGCTTGCTCGCCATCGCTCCAGCTTGGGCACTTGCTTTGCAGCCAGGTTAGCTATAAAGCCGGGCCAATGTTTTTGTTTGAGGGCTTGTACCACTGTTGCCTGCATTTCGGTCACTGTTAGATATGGGTCTTTGAACTGGCCGTTTTCATAACAAAGGTTGCAGTACTTTTCGGTTTTGCTGTCATCGCTTTCACTCCCCTTATTGATGTCATTTAGGGGCATGCTGCAGCTTTGACATACTTGTTTAGCCATATTAACGCTCCTGGTTACGATTATACCCGACTTACGCACTTTTGTGCAGATAACAGAGTCTATCTGAGTAAGGCGAGAACTTTCAGATTTCTGGAGGGGTAGTCATAGCTACATCGACAGAAAGATGGAAGTTTGTAGCCACTCAGGGAGGGTATGAAACTGTAGAAAGATGCGAAAGTCCTATATAGTGATACAGTAAGGTAAAAGGAGAAAGCAGGCGTGGCAGAAGACAATGAATCACCCCTGGGTGGACCATTGGAGCTTCCTGGAGGTGTGCCGCCTATTAAGCGCTCGTCTTACAAACTGCCAACTGGTCATGGTCGCCGTAAAAAGTTGGTTATTGGTTTAGTGATCGTAGTTCTAGGGGGACTGGGCTTCGGTGGCTGGAAGGTTTTGCAGAAACATAGTCAGTCGCAAACTACGACCAATAAGCAGCCGGCCGAAACCAAGCAAGCTACGACTAAATCCAGCGATGTGCCCACAACAAGCGAGCTCAAGAGCTTTAAGAGTATAGATTTAGGTCTAGAGTTGGCATATCCCAACACTTGGACGGTTAACGAAACGGCCGGCGGTGTACGCCTAACGTCACCCGACTTTAGCTATCCGACGACCAACAAAGGCAATGCAGATGGTAATTTTCGGGTTTATATCCGCAAGGGTGCTCGTGGAATCGACAGTACATACATTGGCCGCGGCGTCGCCATTAAGCCATCCGAAAAGCTCATATACGATCAGCCTGCGGCTGACCAGCGCAAAGATACATTGGTATCGTTTTTTGGCCTTGATACGCCCGATTACTTCGCTTACTTTTTCGTGGCTGGTAACTTTGAGCTTAAGCCAGGTGATACCCTTGGACCAGATTATGGCAAAGAGCCCGAAACTTTTATCGTGGCAGGTGGTTACTCAGCTACTAGCATGACGGATGACCTGGAAACCAATAAAGTCCCACTTGGCACGTTTGTGCAAACCAATGCCTATAAGCAAGCGATAGGTATTATCAAATCTCTTAAACTTCAGTAGATCCCTTTTGCTAATTTGGTCTGCATGGCAACAGATTTGAGAAATAATCCCTTATGACTATAGCAAATCATCGTTGACCGACAGGAAAATACCACTAATTTTGCCGCTATCGTTAAAGCTAAACGAGACTACGTAGTTGTTGGCAGCTTTGCCAACCAAAGCCGTCGTAGGAAAGTACTGCTTGTAGTCGCCGCTTTGGTATTCGCTCAGTGTTGCTGCTGGCAAAGCAAAGTTCCAGGGGTCAGTCGCGCTATCAAGATATTTGAGATCGCTAATGGCCTGGGTGGGAGTACGATCACCCACGCCCTCGGACGCCGCAATAATGACTTTGACGGTCGAAGCCATGTAGCCCTCTAACGCGGCTGTATTGCCAGAGGTAATGGCTGCCTTGATGTTCTCCAGAACCTCGGCACTGGGTGCCTTGGCTGGGGTTGCATTGGTTGTATCTTTTTTGGCTTTTTCATCGGCCAAGTCCTTTTCGAGCTTGGTAACTTTTTGGTTGAGCTCCGTAATCTGCGCGGACTGTTGCTTGATTTGTTTCTTGGCATCTTTGTCACGCCACCAGTAGGCACCGTATGCCGCACCAGCAATCAACACAAGCGCTAATAACATCACAGCCCATGGCTGGCTGGGTTTGGGGCTGACATGCACTTTGCTAATCTTTGGCTGTTCCTCTGTTGGTTCTGTTGGTTCCATATGTCAAATACTTCTTTTTGTTACTCTTTGAGAGTTCTATAGCCCAGGATACACCATTCGCTTTGTTCCTTCAGCAAGTCTACCTGAAATGTGGTATTGGGTAAGAGCGGCCCGACTTCACCACTTATCCGAGCTTGGTTGTTGGCCACATTGGCGGTAGTGTAAGTTATATCCGACAGATCAATTGTAAAAAAATTACTCTCTTCTAACCCAGATGTGAACTTCTCTAGTGTTGTAATCTCCTTGAACCGCTGGCAAGTTGTTTTATATGCTTCTTCTGTTTTCTTGGCGTATACCAGTTTGAAGTGATCTTTGGCGACTCGTTTGGCAGCTGCTTTGTCATCTTCTGTGGAGACTTTTTGCTCGTTTTCGGTGCTCGCACTAGGCGTAGTAGTTGTGCTTTGCTTACTTTTGTTTTGATTTTGGTAAACCATGTATCCCACTGCGGCAACGATAGCTGCCACCACAACTACGGCAACAATAACAAGGTGTGCTGCGCCGTTTTGATTTAACTTTTTCATTTGTTGGTGCTCTGTTTATAAACTATCCGCAACTATACTACCCTCGCGTGGTAAATGCAATAATGCGCTTATGCTTAGTAAGCAAGCCGTGTCAAGGTAAACAAAAAAGGGCCCTTGCGGGTCCTCTTTTGTTCGTAACTTCCTCTGCCGAAGCGGATTGGTTACTGAATCACCTCACGATGATCTATACACCAATATAGGCTCTTCCGAAATACTTGTCAACAATATAATAATGCCCTGTAGATGCTTGTGTTTTGGTTACAGATATTGTGTTGTGTATAAACCGTGGATAATGCTGTGTATAATTGCTCAGGCTCCGTTGCCAAGCGGCGGGTATGATTTGCCATACAGGTCGGGACAAGCACGACCAAAACCATTCACATTAGGGATTTTTAACCCGTAGGCTATACTGAAGTTTAGATCTATTGTTCCAAGCTATTTTCAATTATGGGCTGCGCAACCACAGAAGCGGCTAGTGCCCCGAAAGCCAGTTCTGTGGGACTGGAAAGAGGCATCATGCACTTGTTTACATTATCTATCAAGCGTAAGCAAGATGTCTCTATTTTACGCTTAGTGTATTTTGTGGGCCCGGGGCTATAGGGTGCGGGTTTGGCCGATGGCGTTGGTGTTGAAGTCCACAAACTGTGCGTAGTACTGCCAGGCGGCTTGTTGGGCAGCATTGAGCTTCCCTGCACTGTCGACCCACTTCTTGACGATAGATTCTTTGACACTCACCTTTTGGCCAATTTCGAGTGCGGGTGAGCCAGCTTCTTGGGTTAGATTGGTCTCGGCAAAGATGATTTTGGCTTGGCTGATGGAAACCTTGTTTTTGTGGCCGTAGGTTTGGACGGCTTTGCGAGCAATTTTAGTGTACGAATCGCCGGCTTGGGCAACGTAATTATATTCTACTGATGGTCCGGTTGTGCTGGTGGCAGCAGCAACACGGCCATCGTCATCATGGTCGTGGGCCAGTACCGGTGCCGCAACTAGTATACCCAGGGCACCTGCGATTATACCTGCGGTGATGATTGAGGTGGTTAGTGAATAAATGAACTTACGCATATACCCTCCTGCCCCACCACAATTTTTTATTATTACCATACTTATTGTAGCAATATTTAAACAACTTATGCAAAAAGCAAAATTTCGATGCCCGCTGCGGGCAAACTGTAGCAAACTATTTTTGCAAGCAGAAGCTGTGTGTCTCTATTTTACGCTATCGCGTAAAATAGAGACACGAAAGTGACGACCCAAGAAGAGTGGGTTAATGCTATGTGTGAGCTTTGTTAGCCGCACCACCATATAACATATTCACCATTATTGCCGGTTAAAGACGACGGCTTATAGCAGGTTGCGTTTGGTTCTAGAATTTGGGCTTTTGCTATCAAAAGTACCAAGCTTTGGTTTGCATGCCAGCAGACTTGGGAAAGAACATACTTGTCATAATTCTGGCTTACAGGGTCAACATGAAGTGGTACAATACGGATATAAACAGGCGGGTTATATGCAGTTTTTTGCGCATCATGTTGTAGAGCACACACTCAATATGAACTTACCATCTGTTTTGGGATTATTGGTGGCTTTGATAATACTAGCAATAAGTGTACCAAGAGGTGGCAAATGAAGGTTGATTTGCAAGCCGATAACAAACAAGTAACAGCCCTGGCTAAAGCCGAAGTGAGCGGCCCAAATGTTTCGGGTAGTGCCGACTTTACCGAGTATGATGTAGACGGTTGGAAGTATGTGCACATACGTTTAAGGCTGCAAGGTGATCCTCAAACCCTAAAGGCTGGCAAGCATGCCGTACATATCCATGAAAAGGGCGACTGCGAGTGCGATGGCTTTAAGTGCGCTGGTGGGCATTTTGACCCAGGTCCCGCCGGCAATAGCGACCCTGATGCCAATCATGGCTACCACGCTGGAGATCTACCAAGTATTACTGTTAACGAAAAAGGTGAGGGTGAGCTGGAAACTATAACTAGCCGCGTCACTTTATCTGATGGGCCAGTCTCTATTTTGCAGCCAGAGGAAGGCACTTCGCTTATGGTGCACGCCAATACTGACCCATATGAACCAGGCGAATCAGGCTCCGGCCACAGCGGCGGCCCCCGCCTAGCCTGCGGCCGCATCGAGAAGGTTTAAACTTTGTAACAACCCTAGTGTCACGGCTATAATGGTTACCAATGCAATGGCACGCAAAAACAATTGAGCAAACATACCAGGAACTTGTATCGTCCGATAAAGGTCTGGCAGTTCATGAGGTACGTAAACGACTCAAGCATTACGGGCAGAACCGCCCTATGCTTAAAAAAGACCCTTTTTGGAAACTTATCATTGAGCCGTTCCGTAGTCTTTTTGTGGGAGTATTGATAGTTGCCGGGGTAGTTAGTGCTCTTACCCACGAAACGCTTGATAGCGTTATTATCCTTACCATCATATCGATTAATGCTGCCATTTTTTATACCCAACAATATGCGACCAACCGTGTGCTAAGGAGCCTTAAAAAGAAAAGTGTCCAAAAGGTACATGTGCTTAGGGATAGTAAAAGGAAGACTGTGTCTTCGTTAAAATTAGTACCCGGTGATATTATTTTTCTGACCGAAGGTGAGCGTGTGCCTGCTGACGCCCGGCTGGTGCAGGTTGATAATTTGCAGCTTGATGAGTCCGCCCTTACCGGCGAGTCATTGCCGGTTTACAAAACCGTCTCGACATTGGGCAGTGACACGCCGATTTACGAACGCCATAACATGGTCTTACAGGGAACCTATATCTTAGCTGGCCGTGGTCGGGCAATGGTGGTCGAAACGGGGCCGCGTACCGAGTTTGGCCTTATTGCCAGGTTGGCGAGCCAGACGGATGAAAAAAGCCCGGTGCAACAAAAAATAGACCACATTGTTGCCAGGCTTATACAAGTGCTGGTGGTTGTCGCTATTTTGGTTTTTGTGCTTAGCCTTATCCGTGGACTCCCTGTTGCCGAGGCACTGCGTTTTGTGTTGGCAATGTCCGTGTCGGTCGTACCAGAAGGACTACCGGTGGCGTTGACAATTATTGTAGTACTCGGCATGCGCCGCATGGCAAAACATAAGGCTTTGGTGCGCTCGTTTAAAGCCATTGAGGACATCGGCCTCATTACCACCATTGCTACCGACAAAACAGGCACCCTTACCAAAAACCATCTGCGAGTTGTGGATAGTTGGTCACCAGCTGGCAATGCCATAGACAAATTTGTAGCCCGAACCATTGATCCAAACGAAAGCTCGATTGACCCGCTTGACACAGCCCTTAAAGAACACGTTGGGCATATGCATAAAACGGGCTTTAAGCAGTTTTACCCATTTAATCCTTCTCTGAGAGTTAGCGGTGCTTATTATGATGATGAGCACATGCTCTATTTGAAAGGACTGCCAGAGCATGTTCTAGCCGGTTCACATATAAATCATACTGACAGGCAAAAGGCCGAAAGCATTATGCATACCTTCGCCTCCAAGGGCTACCGCGTAATAGCTATAGCCCGGCAGAAACTTCGTGTCAGCCCTAAAGATCTGAATGCCATCCAGCGGTCAAAGCATGAATTTTTGGGTTTTGTGGCCTGTGCCGATGAGCTCCGCCCAGAAGCAAAAAGCGCCATTGAGGCAGTTCAAGCAGCTGGTATTAAAGTTAAGCTCATAACCGGCGATCATTTTGAGACAGCTTATCATATAGGCAGTCAGATTGGCCTCGTTTCCCACCGTAATCAGATTGTTGTTGGCAGTGAATTACCCAAAAGCACCGCTGCCCTTGCTGCTGTCATCCGGCAAAAGACAGTGTTTGCCCGTATTCTGCCAGAAGATAAGTTCCGTATTTTACAGGCGCTCAAAACTACCGACATCACGGCTATGACCGGCGATGGTGTCAATGACGTGCCGGCTTTGGCAGATGCACACGTTGGAATTGCCATGGGGTCGGGAAGCGATATTGCCAAAGATGCCGCGAACATTGTGTTGTTAAATGATAACTTTGCCACAATTATTAAAGCTCTCAGTGAGGGCAGAAAGATATTCGACAACATCCGCCGTATGTTGTTTTACCTGCTGTCCACTTCGCTTGGTGAGATTTTTACTATGATTGGTGCACTTTTATTAGGCCTGCCATTGCCAGTAACAGCTATTCAAATACTTTGGATCAACCTTGTTACCGACACTGCTTTGGTATTACCGCTGGGGCTAGAACCGGCCGAAAAAGACCACATGACGCAGCCACCTCGCAAGCCGAAGGACCCCTTGCTGAGCCGCATGCTCCTTATTCGTATGATTTTGGTAGCTGGTACCATGGCTTTGGTGACCCTTATTATTGTGAAAACGCTGCGAGACAAAGGCTACACTACGCCCTACATCCAAACGGTAGCTTTTATGGCCCTTATTGCGGCTCAGTGGATGAATGCTTTTAATGCTCGAAGCGAACGGGAATCAATTTTTACCCGCTTGCGACGTGCCAACTACGGTTTTGCCGTAGGTTTAACGGTGGCAATTATTTTGCAATTCTTGGTTATGTTTGGCCCGCTTCGCGAGGTTTTTGGCATTCAACAAGTTGACACAAGTATATTGGCCGTAAGCACGCTGGGCATAATGCTGGCTGTTTTGTTTGTGGTAGAAACGCAAAAATTTGTCTTGAGGCATTTGCCATCAAGCACAGAGGTTTTATAGCCACTTAATTGCCAGTTTGGTGGGGCTGGGACGTATCTGCGGACGAGTCCGCGTCACAGGTAATTTTCTTGGCCTCAGCAGGTGAAATAAGATAACTAACCACGTAGAAGTGCGTCTCCGGCAATCTGTACATGCCAAATTGGTTCACTCAATTGCTCACTCTTATGTTGCAGGTATAGCCATTTCAATACAAAATGACCAGATTGTGATTAATGGTTGGTGAGGCTAAAAACTAGCTTTCTTTGGTTAAAGCATATCCGTAGATATGCTGCAGACAAAAAAGTAGTTTTTTGACCATCAAACATAGTCAGAAATGGTCATTTTGTACTGGGAGGGCTATAGGCCAGTTTCATAATTGTTTCTTAGTATACAATACTTCTAGTCAGCCCAGATACAACTTGTTACAATACAGACCGTTCATAACCTTAATGGCGAGTGGCCAAGTGGTAAGGCGCCTGATTCTGGATCAGGAGATCGAAGGTTCGAATCCTTCCTCGCCAGCCAAAGCATATTAACAGAGGTCAGACTTCGTTTCTAGACCTCTTTTTGTTTGTATTTAACACCTCTGAGAAATTATCGTCAAAATTATCTTCTTCGATATTTAAGTCTGCGTTCCATATGTCCCCAAGGTCGATATCGTTGAAACCTACCGATAATAGTTCCTCGATATCGAAGGCTTTTAGTAGCTCTAGATCAAATTCACCGGTGTTGCGATTTAATCGAAGGTTTAGGGCACGTTCACGCTTCTCGTCTAAATTGATATAAATTACGGGTACTGTTTTGAACCCTAACTCCTTGCACGCCGCAATTCTCTGATGCCCACCAATTACCGTGTCAAACCTGTCAGGGTTAGAATTTACTACGATCGGCTCTACCATATCGTACTGCCGTACGCTCTCAACCAGCTGCGCAAAGTCCTTATCCGATATTTTTCTCGGGTTGTAAGCGGCGGGCTTAAGGTCGCCTATTTTTACGTTTACTATTTTTAGGGCATTACCCTCGTTGCTTTGAGACATAGAAAACTCCTTCCGTCTCTCGGCTTACCCATGTAGACGTCAGGTGTTTTTACAAACAAAAAAGACGACTGCAAGAAATAAACCGTTATTTGACCAGCACCTATGCGGTATTGATCGGTTTAATTCTTTGAGCCGTCTTTGGACAGACTTATTTAATCTCGAAGAATGATTGATTGTTAATGTGAGCCAAAGCTCTAAGAAGAGAATAACACACCACATTTGTATAAACAATATTACAAACTATATAATACTATTGTAAAGTCTTGCAAACTAACCTTGTTTCTACGGTGTTTTATACCTGTTTATAGAGTATAATGTTGTCTAATATGTACATAATGTGAGAGCGTTTAATAACCTAGTTAATATAATTTGAAGAAAATATGAACGTAAAATGAAATTAACTATTACTACCGCAGGACCTAACGAGATACATGAAACATTCTCTTATGGGGTTATTTACGTGTACTCAATACCAGATCTGCAGCACAAGGGTCGATTAAAGATTGGAAGTGCGACACTTGGCTCTCTTGAACCGACTAAAGAAGCGGTAGAGGTGGCAGCTAGAGGTCGTATTGATCAACAAACAAAGACGGCCGACATACAATATGTCCTCGAACATGCTGAGCTGGCAGTCACAAATGACAACAAATATTTCTCAGATACCGATGTACATGACGTTCTCATTCGTTCTGGATTCTCTCGTAGGTCTGAAAATACGCGGAACACTCGTTCAGAATGGTTTGAGACAGATCTCGAGACAGCAAAAAAAGCCATTAACGCGACTAAAGAAGGCCGAGAGGCCCTAAAGACAGTTGAAAAAACCGGCAAAAAGTATGTAGACTTTCCCTTCCGTCCAAATCAGCGGGAAGCTATTGACCGAACCAACAAAGTTATAAAACAAAATCGCAAACATTTTCTTTGGAACGCAAAAATGCGTTTTGGTAAGACCTCGGCTGCAATGCAGGTCGCCAAGGAAAATGCTTTTAGCAAAGTACTCATCGTCACGCATCGCCCGAGTGTAAGCGCAGATTGGTATGACGACTTTAATAAGGTATTCTCTGGTACTGAGTACGAATATTCTTCTAAAACTAAAGGTGAAAACTTACAGAAACGACTGCATGACAGTAAGCCTTTTGTATATTTTGCATCGCTGCAAGACCTGCGCCTATCAGAATCTGTAGTATCTGACGAGAATGCTGGGTCAAAGTCTAAAGGCTTCAAGAAAAATACAGAGTTATTTAATACCCAGTGGGACATGCTTATAGTTGATGAGGCGCATGAGGGTACTCAAAGTAATCTTGGCGATACAACGCTGTCAAAAATTCCATATAACTTCATGCTCGAGCTGTCAGGTACTCCATTCAACATCATTCACAAACGCGAAGAAGATGAGGTTTACACATGGGACTACGTAATGGAGCAATACGAAAAAGTCCATTGGGATGAAAACTACCCAGGAATACCAAATCCATACGCAGAACTACCCGCATTGGCCATGTTTACGTACGATATCGACAAATTTTCCAGCCATATTGGTAACTTAGGTGGTTTCACTGACCAACTTGATGGAGCATTTAAATTTCATGAATTTTTCCGTGTAGAGAAAGATAGCGATGGTAACGATATACCGCACTTTGTACACGAGGAAATGGTTAATAAGTTTCTAGATCTATTGGTCGACGATAAACAAACTACAAGTTTCCCCTTTTCAACAGAAGAATACCGTAGCTACAATAGGCACTCGCTGTGGCTACTCCCAAACCGTACCAATGCTATTGAAGCGATGGGAAAACTCCTTAAAAACCATCCAGTTTTTGGCAAGTTCGGCATAGTAAACATATCTGGCGATGCGAAAGAAGATGATTCTACAGATACAGATGCTAAGACTCGTGTTGCAGGTGCAATAAAGAATAACGAATACACCATTACACTCACTGGTCAGCGCCTAACTACCGGCGCTTCAATACCAGAATGGACAGCTGTATTTATGATGTCCGACACTAGCTCGGCCACTACTTACTTGCAAACAGCCTTTCGCTGCCAGACACCGGCAAAAATAGACGGTAAGCTAAAAACTCAAGGCTATGTATTTGACTTTGCGCCAGATCGCACGCTCAAACTTGTCGCTGAAGCTATAGAGCTCAACCACAAGTCAGGAAAAACAAACTCACCAGAGCAAAAACAAGCAATGGGCGACTTTCTCAACTTCTGCCCGATAATCGCTGCCGAGGGCGGAGTAATGAAGCCATACGATGTAAGCGGCATGCTGCTACAGCTCAAGAGAGCTATTATTGAACGCGTAAGCCGGAATGGCTTTGATGATCCGAAACTCTACAATGACGAGTTACTCAGCCTGGACGATTTAGATATAGGCAAGTTCAATGACTTGCGCGAAATTGTAGGTTCGAGTACTGCTGAACGCACAAACGAGGTCAAAATTAATGAGCATGGCATGGATAACCTCGAAAAACAAAAAGCCGAAGAAGCCGAACGTAAGAAAAAACAAAAGCAACAATTATCAGACGAAGAAAAAGAACTTCTTCGTCAACTAAAAGAGGCACGAGATCAAAAGAACAACGCAATAAGTATCCTAAGAGCGGTGAGCATACGCATGCCGATGATGGTATACGGTGCGGATGTATCTGTACGTGAAGACATCACACTACAGAAATTCATAGACCTCGTAGATGATGAATCTTGGCGAGAATTCATGCCCGCGGGGCTTAGCAAAGAAACGTTCAGAGAATTCACTAAGTACTATGATGAAGAAGTCTTCCGCGGAGTTGCCCATAGTATCCGCGCCAAGGCATTTGACTATGACGATTTGTTGCCAACCGAGCGTATGCAAGCAATAGCCGAGATATTCAGTACGTTCAAAAATCCCGATAAAGAAACTGTTCTAACACCTTGGAACGTTGTAAATATGCAAATGAGCTTGACTTTAGGCGGTAGTGATTTCAGGGCCATCATCAAAGACAAACCCGAATGGAAAACTCAGGGTAAGGTCACATCAATATGGTCACAGGATGATACAAAAATATTTGAGATTAACTCAAAGTCTGGGCTGTACCCTCTACTAGCAGCGTACAATATCTACTCGAGGCAACTTATTAAGCGCAAAAAGCCCGAAGATAAGGTGTACAGACAATTATGGAATGAGGTGCTCGCAAAGAATATATATGTGCTATGTAAAAGCCCCATGGCGAAAACAATTACAGAGCGAACATTAGCGGGCTATTTCAAGACAAAAATGAACATTATCTATGTAGAAGATCTGGTTAAGAAACTCCGCCAAGAAGGTGGATATAAGGGTTATAATATAACTAAAGAATTGCAAGATAAATTCGGAATAGAGGATAGCAAAGTGAAGTTTACGGCCGTTGTAGGTAATCCGCCATATCAGGAAAGTACGACTGATAATAATAGGGACCGTCCTATATATCACCTTTTTATGGAGGAAGCGTACAAACTATCCGATCGTGTTAGCCTCATCACTCCTGGGCGATTCTTATTTAATGCAGGACAAACGCCGGAACCTTGGAACCAAAAAATGCTCAATGATACACATTTGAAGGTATCCTGCTATGAACCTTTATCTTCAAAGGTATTCCCCAATACAGATATTAAGGGTGGCGTGGCAGTCACTTACCGTGATACGAATGAAGACTTTGGCCCAATTGGTATATTCACCATACACAAAGAAATCTCTAGTATTCTAGATAAAGTATCATCTGATAATTTCAGAGCAATTTCAGAAATACTTCATGTACGTAGTAGCTATAAATTTACAACAAATTTATTAAACCAAAACCCTAGCCTGAAAGGACGTTCCAACCCGAGTGAAGAGAGATCAATTGGCTCTAACATTTTCGACAAGTACTCTGAGATATTCTTTGATGAAAAACCTGTAGATGATGGCGAATATCTAAGAATTTATGGTCGTCAGGAGAATCAAAGAGTCTTTAAATGGATAAGGCGAGATTATGTCGCCAGCCATCCAAACCTTGAGAAGTGGAAAGTTTATGTTGCAAAATCCAATGGGACAGGCTCCTTTGGTGAAGCACTTAGTGCACCTGAAATGGGCGATCCATATACAGGAGCAACTCAGACATTTATTTCTTTTGGCGCATTTGATGAACCGCAACACGCAAGGAATCTGGTCAAATACATAAAGACAAAATTTGCTCGCACACTATTAAGTACAAAAAAAGTTACTCAAGATAATGCAAAGAAGTCAGTTTGGGGGAATGTGCCTCTAGTAGACTTAACTACTGATTCCGACATTGATTGGTCACAGTCCATCCGTAATATCGACTCGCAATTGTATGCAAAATATAAATTAAACGATGATGAGATTACTTTCATCGAAACTCACGTCAAAGCCATGGAGTAACCATGACTACCGTTAGTGCAATTGATATTTCCGAAATAGTATTGCGCCATAAAGGCGATTTATTAGATGTCCTACTCATAGACCGTACAACTAAAAAAAATATCATTTGGGCAACTGATTCTTACATATCTCGTGGTATAGAATTTGCACCTAAAAAAAATATCACACCCGACCTCGTGACTGGTGTATACAACAAGCTAATCCAACCGCGTGCTGCAAAAAGTCTACAAGAGCAACGCTTCCGTACTAAGGAAAAGGCGGAGGTTTTCACCCCACTAAAAACAGTAGACCAAATGAACAAGCTGGTTGATCAGTCTAGAAACACTAAATTACCTGATAAAACCAATTGGCAAGAGTATGTGCTTGAGCTAAAGCTAGAGATAAGCTGCGGCGAAGCCCCGTTCATAGTTAGTCGTTATAATCCGACTGCACATACTGGAAAACTAATTCAAATCGAGCATCGGGTGGGCTTCCTCGATAAAAAACTACGGGTCGTATCAAAGTACTGCAATAAGCCAAAAGAATGGCTACATTGGGCAGAAGAAGCGTACAAAGCAAGCTATGGATACGAATGGCAGGGCGACAACGTACTTATCGCACGAGAAAACCTTCTCTATACACTAATAGATTATTATAAGAATAAATTTGGACGGTCACCATCGCTTGCCGTACAGCAAGAATTCGCCGAAGTCATCAGCTGGAACATCATACAGATGGATGGCATTACGTACGTTATCCCAATGAGCTGTCACCACGAATCCAAAGTCATACCCGGTGAACTAACTCTTTTTGGCGAAACACCAGATACAGTAGAAGAATACGAATGTGAAGGCTGCAAATTCAACCGCCCCACAAAACACAACGGAAAATATGTAAAGATTATGGATTGGACAGTTAGCAAGCCGATGAATTTCGTAAACCTAGTCGCCGAACTAGTGAAGAACGTGGAGAAATAGCTGTGAACCCAGACGATGTAATCCAAGTTGATAGTCAGGCGGATGCACTATATAGAAGTTTATCGAGTGACACGCAACAGCTAATGTCAATGCTGAAAAATGAGCATAAAGCACAAAATCTGGCAGACATGTTACACGGCGCTTGGGCAACACTAAAAACAGGCAGCGATAGCCCAGACTTCCTGCCTCAGGTTGCTCATTCGATACGAGAATTCATAGAAAAACTTCACGACCGCATAGTGGAGGTTCCAGTAAAAAGAGATGGCAATGGACTTAATGATGCCGTTATAACACTTTCTGGCAAGTGGTCGGTAGCAACGCAAAAAACACAGTCCATAGACACATCCGACTGGTCAGGTGCTGTTGATAATCATTTTCAAAAGGTACTCAAAGCTCTGAGTGATTTCTTTACCACGTTTACAAAAGGATACAGGCCACGCAAAGGCCAATATAGCGCAGTTATAAGAACATTAGATGGGTCGGGTCAAACTATGCCAGTAAAGATAGTAAAGGAGCGTCTGAGCAAGTGGAGTGATCTGGACGATTATTTCAAAGACGTAGCACATCATCAGTTACCTACCACTAAAAAGGAACTGATGACGAAAATTACGATACTAGAAGACCTAATTTTAAGTTGGAAATACCCAGAACGTGGCGTACCGATAAATACACTCGACTTACTGGATAGCTTTATCGCCGAAGGAGAAGCGCGATGATTTCCAACGAACTAATCCAAAAAATACACAACGAGATCTCCCAATCCACGACCGCGTATGCATATTTCTTCAACCAGCTTAACGACCCTGAATGGATTAAACCTCTCATTGACAATGGCTACTTCAATGACCCTACGCCAGCCATTCGCAAAGATGGCACCATTAGCTTTCCTATATGGCCAGCCAGCCAGTATCTGGTGCGTGTAGTAGATAAAGCTCCAGACCAAATCTTGGAAATTATCAAGGGTAACAATTGGGTAGATACGGATAACGAATGGGTAATGGACGATGTGGTCAAGATGCTGCTCGCAATGGACGCAGGTAAGGCAGCGAGTCGAACCGACCAACTTAAGAAGTATGTAAACACATCTCGCTTTGTTTTACTTCATCAGTCCATGTCAGAGTTAATTTGCAAACTAGCCGGCAATGGTCAGACCGCCTCCGCCATAGGTCTCGCAAAAGAAATGCTAGATGTGTCCGAAGATCCCGAAAAAGAAGAGAAACTAAAATCAAGCTATATCGTACTCAAGGCTATAACAAAATATAGGGACTATGACTACAAGACGATAGCTGGCAAAATCACGCCATCGCTAGCCAAAGCCTCACCTTTGGCGACTGTCTCTATGTTTGCTGAGCTCCTTCAGAAATCTATAGACCACGAACAGACGTATTTTAAGGAAACTGATGATGAGGAAGTTATTCTAGAAAAGAAAAAACATGACCTTTCTTACATCTGGCGACCAAAGATTGCTGCAGAAAATGAACACAACCACGACCCAGAAGACGTACTGACCACGGCATTACGTGATAGCCTAGAGGCACTCATTAATGACAGTAGCGTTAATGACACCGACAAACTGTCGAAACTCCAAGAATTAGCTGATAATAAATACTCCATCTATAAACGTCTTGTTGAGTTTACGTTGCGTGGCCACAAAGAAAACCCAACTTTCAAGCCATTATATGATTTGGTGTCTGAAGATGAACAAGTGAAGCACGCTTTAGCTGTAGAAGAAAGCGGTGTTGGTGAGATTACGTCTGGCTTCGTTACCGAAAAACCAACCGAAGTATTGAAAAACCTCCCCGACAACGAACTAATTGAAACACTAAAAACGTATAAGAATGAATCTGGTTGGTCGTTTGAGCGTGATTCTATAGCCAAAGAACTAGCTGCTCTAATAAAGGCTGACCCGAAACGCTTCGTACCGCTCATCAAAGATATATCGGCAACAAAGAATGAATATTTTAACGAAACTGTTCAAGCATTCGAAGAAATTGCAGATGTACTTGACGAAGATAGTGTCGTCAAAATTCTCACATCACTGAAGGAAATCTATACGGCTGACGGACAAATTGAAGAAAATGAACGCCATAATTACTATATGTGGTCTAAATCTAACACAATTAGACTACTAGAAAAGGTGTTAAGCCCGAGAGAAGATAAAACAGACCACATCACTACCAAGAGTCTTGGGGTGGCAACAGATTTATTACTGATACTCTGCCGGGGTAACGACCCAACCAGTGAAGATGAGGGTAATTCTGAACCTGCCGACCTGTCTATTAACTCTACTAGAGGCAAAGCAATGCATGCCATAGCGTACCTGTTGACATTTATGAACCGCAACAAAGTAGACAAGATTTTGTACAAACAAGTTTTTGACGAGCTTGATTGGCATTTGAACCCAGCTAACGACCCATCTCCAGCAGTACGCTCTGTGTACGGTTGGCGCCTTGAACTATTTTACGGAATAAATAAAGACTGGACTACTAATAACATAGCCAATATATTCACTGATGGTGAGTTGGGCATGGCGGCATTTGACGCATACGTAAGGTTTAGTCGTGTTCACGCAGATGAACTAGAAATACTAGGCTATATATTCAATAAGCAATTGCCGCGCTTAACTACGCCGCCTGCCGATGACGGCAAATCTCGTCACGATGCAATGGAAAATTTTGTTCAACGCCTAGCGCTACATTATTGGTACCACACCCTAGATCTGTCCGATAATTCACTTATGAACACCCTACTAAAATCTGCCGATGTGAAATACATTAAAGAGCTATTAAACTTTATCGGTTTTAGGCTCTACAAAAAAGAGGGAGACAAGCCATCGGATGCTGAACTCGTAAAACTAAGGAAACTTTGGGAAGCCATCGTTAAACTGACGAAAGATGATCCGTCAAAGACCAAAGCGCTGGAAGAAGTTGGTACTTGGTTTGCGTCTGGTAAGTTTGATTCAAAGTGGTCACTTGAGCAACTGACTTACGCCGCTTCAAAGGTAGATGACATCCATTTGGACTTTGCTGCATTAGAGCGATTAGAAGCTCTAGCCGAAGAATACCCTGCGGAGTCAGTTAAAGCATTGTCGAATATGGTGGACAATGCTAGAGAGCGTTGGGCCGTGTCTAGTTGGAGTAAAAATGCCACAGCTATAATCCAGACAGCTTATGTGTCGAGTGATTTATCCGTCAAAGAATCTGCAACGTCATTAGCAAATAAACTGGTAGCCAAAGGCTATATCGAATATCGAAATATTATTAATAACTAAATGCCCGGTTTTGGGCTTAAAATGTAGGCGTGTACACCTACTTACAAGACCGCCAACATTACGAAGACCGCTATGACGACGGCACTATAGAGTCCTGCCGATCTGGTGAGCAAATTGTCAACAAGACGTTCACGATGATGGAGAAGAAACTCCCAGAAAAGGAGCTAACCAAAAAAATGCCGGGCTGGTATCTCCAATATAGCCAGTACTATTTTTTGTTTGTTGAATCAGTAGCAGCTGCACGGGTTGCAAGCCGCGACACCACCATTGCCAAATGGATGGAAGAAGATCAAAAGAAAGACGAGAAGCTTGCTTCAGCCCACATAGCTGGTGGTACTTACTGCCGTAGCTGTGGTAAAGATATGCGAGTTATCAGCAAAGACTATATGGGTCGTGATGGTCGCAAAGAGGATGACATTTTATTGATGTTTGAATGTGAGTCTTGCAACAAACGTATGGCTTTTTGGCAAGATGGTACTGAATGGGAGGGCGCAAAACGAGAATGCGAGAAATGTGGCGGCAATACTGTCTCAAAACACACAAAAAAGTTCGGTGTCATCACCTGGACGGAGACTTGCGAGAAGTGCAAACACGTTAAAACAGAGACACTTGACCTATCCGATGATAAAAAGGAACCTGAACCAATCGATCCATTCCTTGAACTTGACCGCAAGCGCTTCGTTTTTGATAACGATATGATGTTCAAATATAGCCAAAAGCTCAAACATCTAGAGCGTATGGCAAAGCTACATGCTACTTCCGAAGACAAAATCCAGCATGTAGATGTATACGACGGTATTAAACAGGTGAAGAAGCCCAAAATTGCTCAATTGAGAGAATTACTTGAGCCAGTATTTACAAAGAATGGCTATAGCGACTTTAAGCTTGGCGAACCCCAGCTTGGTCGTGAGGTATCACTCGATTTCAGCTGTCTTGATACCCAAGATGACCGTGAGGAATACCAAAGCAAGAAAACCCTGCATAAGGCCGTAGAGAAGGCTCTCGTTGATACAAACTGGCGAGTAATGAGTGCTGGCGTGAGTTATAGGCTTGGATTTTTGACGGGTAGTCTAAGAGCTTATGAAACCGAAGAGGATTTAAAGAAACTGGTCGAGCAACGCATGAAAATGGGCTATGTACCAAAACTTGAGCCCAAAGAACCAACGGTACCAGCAACCAAGCCGAAAGACGAGCATTATAATACTGATATGCGTGAATCAGCACTCTTGTACTTCGATAAACTAATGCTCGGTAGCGTACCCGCAGAAATTACACTCAAAAGCGGTAAGCTCAAGACAACAAGCCTACCCACTTTGAGCGGCGAGATGAACCCACTGCTCAGAGTGTTTATACCAATGCGCGATAATGATGAATCGGTGCCTAAATTCATCCGAGATTACGATTTTAAATTCGGTGATGACAGCAAAATCCCTAAAACCCAAAAAGACAGCCAAGGTCGAGAAATACGTCGAACCTAGCACTACCAAGTGCGGAATTTGTTCAGTGCACTAGATACGCATGGCATGTTAAGTCTGAATTTGCCAGTTTAAGACACTTCTTTTTTATAGTGTCCGATTTTATTCCAGGGAGACACCCTGGAATAACAGGGAAATAGAACAACAAAGAGGACGTTCCTCTGTAGGTGTCGATTGCTGCATATTTATATCTGCTCCGGCGACATTCTCACTTCAAGAACACGAAAAACTACGCGCCAGGCAG
>Ga0163147_10000818_pt1 | contig 48867 bp, 44 predicted proteins | sample OliLakLV19MP6G1_FD_148597 | JGI IMG/M metagenome (GOLD analysis project Ga0163147, IMG submission 148597) | Freshwater microbial mat bacterial communities from Lake Vanda, McMurdo Dry Valleys, Antarctica- Oligotrophic Lake LV.19.MP6.G1 | ecosystem: Environmental > Aquatic > Freshwater > Lake >... | reverse complement strand
ACCCCCGACAATTCGTTGTTTCTGAAGCAGAGGATGCTCAAACAACGGCTCATCGACAACTCCCGCCGTGAGCTCAAAGCGGTGTGTGACCGTATCGGCGCCGCGGAAAAACAAATGTGCGAGGCCCACCTCGAAGGGATCAACCAGTTGGAGACCCGCCTCAAAGCTTCCGCGGCACCGGTGGCCGCTGGGTGCAGTAAGCCGGCCACAGCGGCGGATTCCAGCGACCCCCAAACGGGCGTTCGCAGGCGAATGGATCTCATCCGCTCGGCCTTTGCGTGTGATCTCGCGCGCGTGGCCACGCTGCAGATTGGCGGTGCCGATAGCGCCTTTGATGTCGCTGGGCTTCCTGGTCAACACGACACCACGCACGCGTCCGGTGACAACGGATCCCCCACGGTGCTAGCGGATCACAAGCGATGGGACACGTGGTGGGCGAGCCAATGGGCTTATCTGCTGCAGCAGTTGGACAGCGTGCAGGAGGGCAACGGCACAATGCTCGACAACACCCTGATCCTGTTTGGTTCGGACACGACCACAGGACAGCATCCCCAGATCGGGGTGGGTGCCCACGCATCGTATCGATTTCCAATCTGGATAGCGGGGGGAAAGAGCTTTGCGTTCCGGACCGGTCGATCGGTGAAACTTGCCTACCCGAAAACCCGGCCATCAGAGGGATCCTGGGGTCCGTCATGGACGTATCACAACGCGCTCCTGCTCGCGGTCGCGCGCTCGTTCGGTCTGAACATCAACGCCTTTGGCACGATGGATCAAGGCAAAGGGCCTTTGGTACTAAGCTAAGCGGACGCGCTGGAACCACATCTCGATGAGTAAGAGCAGACGCTCTTTCCGGCGCTCACCGCCGAGCAGCCCGACCTGACAAAGATCACGGGGCTCCTGCAATCCATGTTCGACGAACACCTTGCCGTCGCAAAGCTCCTCGAAATGATCCGTGTGGCAAGCGATGACTTCGCGCTGCCGGACTGGGCGTGCAACAGCTACCGAACGCTGTTCTCCGAGTTACAACAAATGGAGAGCGATGTGTTCACGCACGTCCACCTCGAGAACCACGTGCTGCAACCTCGGTTCAGCTAGCCGACTGGCAGATGCGCTCTGACACGCCGCACGTTAGCGCAAGCCAACGGAACGCGTCGTCCCCTTGGCCATCCAGTCAGAACCTTCGCGTTTTATCCAAGCGACCAGAGCGATTGCGACCAACGCCAATCCAATCGCCAATCCCCACCACAAACCGCGCAGACCCGCGGTGGTGTGAAAAGCCATCCAATACGCCATCGGCAGGGCGAAGAGATAGTACCCAACGAAATTGAAGATGGCCGATGGACGGGTACGCCCCATGCCACGAAGGACGCCGCTCCCCACGACCTGCAATCCGTCAAACAACTGAAAGGCGGCTGCGATCGGAACGATGGAAATGGCCAGTTCGGCCACCCTGGGTTCAGCCCCAAACAAAACTGGCAGTTGATGGCGAAAAATCAAAAACGCCGAAGCTGAAAGGCCCATGACGCCGGCACCCAGCACCAAACTCAGACGCGCGTTGCGAATGGCTCCGGCGATATCACCAGCTCCGATCAAATTTCCGATCCGCGCGGACGCACCCATCGAAAGCCCAAGTGGCATCATGAACGCAAGCGCCGCAAGGTTTAACACGATCGTATGGGCACCCAGTTCGTTTGCACCCAACATCCCGGCCATGAGTGTTGCGATTTGAAATGCCCACGCCTCGAAACCGAATTGCAAACCGATGGGCAAGCCAAGCAACAACAGTGCTCCGATGGCACGCATCTCAAACACTTTGCGCGTCCATGGGATCCACGCATCGCGATGCAGACCGGTACCAAACGTCAAACCCAACAGCGATCCCGCCAGCACCAATCGCGTCGCAGCGCCTGCAATTCCCGCACCTTCGAGGCCCATCGCGGGAAATCCAAGGTTTCCAAAAACAAGAATCCAATTGAACAAGACGTTCAGAATATTCGCAAACAGAACTGCCCAAACGTACGGCGCTGATATGCCTCTGCCCGCAAGGTACAATCGATTCACGTTGAACAAGAAGAAGGCCCAAAGGGTTGGCACCTGCACGGACACATATCGCCCTGCCAAACGCGCGAGTTCCGGATCTTGTCGAAACAAAAGCAAGGCGGGTTCGGTGAGCAACCAAAGGATCGAAGCGGGAATCGAAAGCAAGAACGAGATAAAAATGCCGCGCTGAAATGCGATCGCAACCGCGCCTGAATCGCCCGCCCCGTGAGATTGGCTGATGATGGGATCGACCCCCATCGCGACCCCCAGGATCATGAACAAGATCGCGTGACTCCATGCGTGCCCAAGGGACGCTGCCGCCAATGCCGTGTTGTTGATGTGGCCGACCATCATCGTGTCCACAACCCCGATGGTCATCTGACCCACCTGAGAAACCACAAGGGGCAGTGAAAGCTTAATCAGTCGTCGAAGGTCTTGTCGCACGTACTATCAAAGCCTATACCATGGCGATGCCACGTCGCCGCGTCTGGATGCCTAGGAGAATGGGCACCGGCGCTGTTGCTCACAACGCCGCGAACAAGCCGCTGCGAATTGACATTCTACATACAGGTCGCGCGCGTGAAAAATAGAACTTGGAGAATCGCTGGCATCAACTTCCGTTCTAACGCGCAAGTAACCTCGGCCGCATCGAATCGTCGACGTGAATCGTGATCTGCGACTCGACGGCATAGGGACGTTGCGGGTTCGAAGGAAACTTGCGCCGTGTGAGATGTTGATTGGGCGTGGCGTATCCAACCGTGTGGGCTAAACTGACCACGTGATTCGGATCGTAGGCACGTTGGCTGTCGTTATTTCTGTGTGCATGCCGACGTCGTTCGAACCCTGTACTCAGGCTGGCGGATGTCCGTCCACGCTGGTTGAATGTGACGAACCCTGTTGCCCGGGACAGACCGAAGATGGCGCTCCGGCGCCGGTGTGCGTCGATTGTTCATGCTGTGTTCATTCGACAGTTTTCGGCTTTCCATCTTCGGTAACGCTGTTGCGACCACCCGCCCGAACGCACGAGTTCCCGTTGCCGGTTGACCTTGAACTGTACGCCCACCCGCACGAGATCATGCACGTCCCCATGGTACGCGTTCGTTCCTTCTTTGTCTCGTAAACCTGATCGCGGGTTTCATTCACCTCCGTGCCGTTGCCGATTCGATCGCATGGCGCGCGTTGCGGCCTGATGGTCGCGTGCATGTATAAATCGTATTACTCATTCCGGAGATTTCTTATGAGCCCGTTTTCAATGGTCTCGGCGCCGTGGACACTTGCCGTTTGCTTTGCTTTTGCACCTTCAGGATGCGCCACCGCGCCCGGCAGTCACGATGAGGGGATGGGCACTGTCACCACACTTGGTGCGGCAAAAAGCGCCAATTACACGGCATGTGCGCACAAAGTCCCGCAAGAGGTATGCACCCAATGCCATCCCGAGTTGGTCCCGAAATTCAAGGCGGCTCACGATTGGTGCGGAATTCACGACGTGGCCGAATCGCAGTGCTTCGCGTGTCATCCCGATCTCAACTTCGACCCACTGCCCACGTTACCCGAGGGCGCTGATCTGTAGGAGATCTCGAAGCAAGGAAAGGACGTGGTGTCCCTCGAAGCACATCTGGCAAAAGGCAAAGTGACGATTTTCGATTTCTATGCCGTTTGGTGCGGACCGTGTCGAATGATTGATGCACACATCTTTCCGAAGCTGGGACGCGACAAGGATATCGCAGTACGAAATCTGAACGTGGTCGACTGGGAAAGTCCAATCACTGCCCACTTCTTGAAAGATGAATCGAACCTGCCCTTTCTGGTGATTTTCGGCCGAAAGGACCGAAAGGTGGCCACGATTTCTGGCTTTGACGTGGCAGGCATTGATGAAGCGATCGCCAAGGGTCAGCAACAATGAAACCCTCGCAGCTTTTACTGCTGTCGCTGGCCGTTTGTTTCCTGCTGACACCCAGGCAAGCGCACGCCTGTGCTGGATGTAGGAACCCCAACATCCCAGTGGCGCGGCTGAACTCGATTACGTCGGTTGCCGGCGACGTGCGGGCCACCGTATCGTTGACCGGAACGACCGTTAAAACGGTGCATCGTGCCGGATGCACCGATATCAATGATTGCGGAGAAGTACCGACGCAGCCAGAGTTTCGCCACAATCAGGACCTGTATCCGAGCGAGTTGCGCACCATGATCGAAGTGGGCCTTACCCGTGCGATTGGTGCGGAAATGCACATTCCGTTGCGCCTCGTGAGAACGACCATTCGTTACACAGACCCCACTGGTCAGCCTTATGTTCCCCTCGACGCGGATGTTCACCACCGCAATGAAACGTTGTACGGCGTGGGCGACCCATGGTTATTGGGTCGGATAGGCGGAACCTTGCGTGGTTGGTGGTTGTTGGCGCGCGGTGGATTGTCGGTAACACTCGGGGGCATCCAACCGGACCCCTTTGCGCTCGGCGAGCGCGACTTGCGACATCAGCATATTTAGTTCGGCAATGGCACTTTTGATCCGGTGCTGGCAATCGACATTGGCCGGACGGTGCGAAGGGTACAGCTGAGCGCCTAAGCGCAAACGCAGCTCACCCTTTATGAGAACAAACGCGGCTTTCGCGCGGGCAATCGCCTTCTGGGAGGGATACAAGCCGGGGGTCTTGTCTACGATCGACTGATGGTTTTGGCGGGTCTGGATCTCATCCACGATCGTCCAGAACGCTGGAACGACATCATTCGGCAAGACGGTTTTTTGGGGCGTACCGAGTTGCTTGGAGGGTTAACGTTGGTGCATCCGTTCGGGATGAATACCGTCTCTCTGACGATGCGTGTACCGCTGTACCGCCACATCATCGCTGGCGACGAGGAACCGGGAACCTTGTCATCGCCGCTGGTGGTAAGCATCGCGGCGAGCCGCGCGCTCGGCAATTGGCAATAGTCGCTGTCGGTAAAAGTGTCCGAAAGGCGCTGCTACCCTGAGATCGGCTACACACATCGGCAACTGCCCGTAAAAATAAGCAGTTTCACGCTTATTTTTCAAATAGTTACGGACTCATCCCAGATCGGCTATTTTTATACAAAAGACCGGCAGAAAGCTAGCGATCGGCCTAAAGCAACACGATGAGTCAAATTGAGTCCCCCAGCAGAATCGAGCCTTGCGGTATTGAGCCCGTTTCGTCAGCCGTCAGCAATCTGGTCGCAGAGTTGATCTCGGAGAGTGCGGCGCTGGGAAACCGTTTGCACCCGCGTTCTGCTTCAAGTCTTTCGCATTTGATAGGCCTGATGAACTGCTACTACAGCAACCTGATGGAGGGGCACCATACTCGCCCCAAAGACATCGAACGGGCGCTCAACAACGAGCTAGACGTGGACCCGAGGCGACGCGATTTGCAAATTGAAGCACGCGCGCACGTCCGGATACAACAGGCCATCGAAGGCGCTTTTTTTCAAGGCACGCTGCAAGATCCGACCTCTCCAGAATTTGTGAAGGGGACGCACCGCAGTTTCTACGAAGAGGTTCCGGCCTCTTTTCTGGATGTGCCGCGCAACGATGGCTCACACATCCGTATGACACCTGGCGCGTTCCGATTGTTACCCGCACACGATATCCAGGTAGGCCGCCATCAGCCCCCGTCGAGCGAACACGTGGCCGCGTTCATGGATTACTTTCATCAACGATTCGCGATCGGTCGCTTGGGAAAGTTTGAGAAAATTGTCGCGATAGCCATCGCGCACCACCGTTTCAACTACATTCACCCCTTCATGGATGGAAACGGCAGAGTCAGCAGGCTCATGTCGCATGCAATGGTTCTCGACGCTGGCATTGGGGCACACGGTCTATGGTCGATCTCTCGGGGGCTTGCCCGAGGCATCGAGGATCGTTCGGACTACCGACGCATGATGGATCGTGCGGACGCCCCGAGAGAGCATGATACGGATGGACGAGGCAATCTGTCGCAACGCGCGCTCACCGAATTTGTAGAGTGGTTCCTGCGTGTGGCACTTGATCAAGTGGCGATCATGAGGCGTCTTTTTGACCTGGGCGTTCTCAGCGAACGGCTACGGAACTATGTGGACGATGAACTGAGGATCCCTGGAGGCGGCGGCCACGTCGTCGCCGAGGTTTTCAGGATGGGAACCGTATCACGTGGCGAAGCAACGAGAAAATTCGGAAAGTCCGAGCGCGCAGGACGAGACGCGCTGAGGCAACTCTTGAATCACGGCATTCTGGGTTCGGACACCCCCAAAGGTGACGTTCATGTGGTTTTCTCGGCAGCCTCGGCGGAACACCTCTTTCCTCAACTTTTCCCCGCCGACGCAGGGTGACGGGCTCGCCCCCGTCGGGCGTGGCGGCGTGGATGCGCATCCTCCGGCGCACGGAACACGCCGCTTCTATGGTGGAGGGGCGTGTCCTTCGCCCGCATAGTTGCGACCCTGGCGGTCGTTGTCGGTTTGCTCATCGAAACGGAACAGGCTGTGTCTGCGCAACCCGACACCGTTGCCTTCGGACCGGCGAAGGTGGACGCGCGGCAAATGGGTATCAAGTCGTTGGCGCGAGACGGGGACGGATTTCTTTGGGCCACAACCGAGAACGGCCTGTGCCGCTTTGATGGTAGGTCCTGGGATTGCCCGATAAAGGAATGTCGGGGCGATTTGTTTGCCGATGCAAACGGCTCGGTTTGGGGGTGTGCAAGCCAGCGATCCATCGTGCAGGCGAGTGGGACCGCCGTGGTGCACTCGACCGATCTCGACGCAACAACGTCGCTTCAAATTGTTGGCGTTGTCGAGGACCGAATCTACCTGGCTGGCACCGAAGGAACGTTCCGCTGGAAAACCAACGGTATTCGTGACACGCCAGAGCGATTCAGCACGGAGGCCGCAAACGCTGTGGTCGGCCGGGGGGAAACGACGTGGCTGAGTAGCAAGAATGGATTGTTTCGAGCGGTCGGTGGTCATGTCGCGGTGAAAGTGGATCTCCATCCATACGGGCGACTCGCCATTGCGAGGGATGGTCGCGTGTTTGCCGCGGCTACACGCGGGGGTATCGATGCCTTCGATGCAGATGGAAAATTGTTACCAACGATTTTCGGATATCGATCTGCGCAGCTGACCTCGATGGCCGTGGATCCGAAGCACAATCAACTTTGGATCGGTTTTTATGGCGGCGTCGCTGCTTTGCCATTCGACGGTGGAGAACCCGTCGCGCGTCGAGATATGAGCAACGGTATCCCATACCCGCTCGTCAGTACCGTGTTATCCGATGTCGAAGGACTCTGGATCGGAACCGAACAAGGCTTGTGTCGGATTGCGATTGATCCCGGCATTCTGCACATCGGCCGACCTGAAGGCATGTTGGCGGATTCCGGATATTCCGTCGCGACGGGACCCGATGGATCGATCTGGCTCACACAGGGAACGGGCCTCACCCGCTGGGATGGCACACCGACTGGAAACTATCCAGCGCAGGATGGATTGCGGCACGTCGATCTGCGCGCTGTTGCCGTGATGAATGATGGCGCCGTGTGGACAGCCGGAATGACCACGTCGCTTGCGCGACTGGATTTGGATGCCCATCGATATTTTCCCGTCACACTGGCCAACGTGCCCGCCAACGATCGGATCCACACGCTGCGGAACCTCGACGGTGAGCTTTGGATGGGCCTTGCAAGCGGCGGCGTCGCGAAGATGGTGCAAGGACAATGGGTACCGGTTTGGACGCCCCCACCGAAGCAGGCTTCCACGGTCCACGATCTTGCGCTCGATGGACAAAGCGGACTGTGGATGGCAATGGGTGATGGGTCGGCCGCTCACCTGTTGCATGGTTCGCTCAAACGTTACACACTGAGTCCGGCCGGGGTACAAGCCGCGACCTTGGCGGTGTTTGTGGATGCAGAACGCGCCGCCTGGTTTGCCACCGCAGGGGCAGGACTCCATCGCATCAAGGACGGGCGTATTCATCGCTTCACCCATCGTGATGGATTGTGGGACGATCGCGTTTACAGCATCATCGAGGATGACGGCGGGTGGTTGTGGATGAGTTCGGCACGAGGCCTGTCTCGCATAGAACGATCGGCTCTCGATGCGTGGTTCGACGGGACGGGGAAGGCGGTCGCGGCGATTCCTTACCTTGTGGAGGACGGACTCCGAACCAACGAGGCTGCACGTGGGTTTTCGCCCTCGGTCGTCAAGGATCGGGTGGGCCGACTCTGGTTTCCGACGGTCCAGGGTGCGGTCGGCATCTATCCGTACAGGCTCAAAAAGCCTTCCGTCGCCCGCGAGGTCCGCATCACCAGGCTTCAAGTTGACGGTGTTTCCATCGTGAAGGAAGGCACGCGTGTGACTCGCGGCCACGGGACGGTTGTGGTCGAGGCACTCTCGCCGCAGTTGTGGTCTCCTTCGAGGCTTCGGTATCGAATGCGCGTACAACCGGAAGGTACAATCGGATCAAACTGGACCGAAACCGGCAGCTCGGGCCGAGCTGAATTCACAAACGTGGCAGCAGGGCCCCATGCGATCAGCGTTCAAGCCTACACGCTCGACAATCCCGAACGCGTGGCGTTTGCAACCTGGAACATCACCTTGCTCCCGCCATTTTACCATCGCGCCTGGTTCAGAGTATCCGTATCACTTGTTATCACATTGGCGGTGTTGATGGGCTGGCGCGCGCGGTTGAATCGGCGGGCCGAGCTGCGCGCATCACTGGTTGCCGATCGAACGCGCATCGCGCACGATATTCACGACAGCCTTGAGCAAGATCTCACTGGAATGAAGATGCACGCCGATGCCGCGGGATTGTGGATGGACCGCGATCCGGAACGCGCGCGAACGCACCTGAAACGGGTCGTCGAGTTGGTCGGCGACGGCATGGTGGACGTGAGAAACGCGGTGTGGGGATTGCGGTCGGTGTCGGTTCCGGGCAAGGAGCTCGTGCGCGCAATCGAGCTCCGCATCCAACGGATCGCCGACGCCGCAGGGATGCACTTGCGCTTCTCTGCAACCGGCAACGCGCCGTTTGTGCAATCTCTGGTTGCGACGCAGCTGGTGTACATCGCGCGCGAGGCGGCAACCAATGCGGCGAAACACGCGCAGGCGCGCACGTTGAACGTGGAACTAAATTTTGTTCCCGAGTCCGGACAGGCCGTCATACTTCTTGTTGCGGACGATGGTATGGGGCTCGGCAACAGTCTCGTCGACGAATCGCGGTTCGCAGGCGGGATGGGCCTCGCCGGGATGCGGCAGCGCGTTGAACTGATTGGAGGCGTCTTGACGATTCGCTCGCCGTCGGCGGGAGGAACCGTCGTGGAAGTCCGGGCACCCTTGCAAAACGATGAAAGGAAAACGTAATGGAACCGATTCGCATCATCCTGATTGATGATCATGCCGTTGTCCGCGACGGTCTGTCCGCCATTTTGTCGTCGCAACCGGATATTGAGATCGTCGCAAGTGCGGCGACGGCACGCGATGGTTTGGAATGCATCAAGGCGCTTCAACCGAACGTCGTGCTGATGGATCTCCGTCTACCGCAGATGGACGGCTTGAGTGCGGTTCTAATCGTTACACAACGGTTCCCGATGGTTCGCGTGCTCATGCTGTCGAGTCACGACGGCGATGGCGCCATCACACGCGCCCTGGCGGCAGGCGCGGGCGGATATGTCTTGAAGTCGGCACCGGTGGCGGAATTGTTGGAGGCGATTCGAGCCGTGCATTCGGGCAAGACCTATTTATCGAGCGGAGCCGCGGACAGCCTCGCTGTAAGCAAGGGACTTTTTGACCTGACCCTACGTGAGATTGAGATCCTTGAATGCGTGGCCGATGGCATGGGCAACAAGTCGATCTCGACTGCGCTTCAGGTGGCAGAAAAAACCGTAAAAAACCATCTTTCCAGCATCTTCGAGAAGCTCGGTGCGGCGGATCGAACCCATGCTGTGACCATTGCGACTGCGCGCGGAATCATTGAGATGCCAAACATCATTCGGCCAAGACGTTAGTCCCTGCAGACGCCTGCACCATCCAGATCGCCCCACCGAGTGTCACCACCCCATCGCGCGCATGCGGCGCCAGGGCCTCTTTCAAGCGCTCGGCAGCCACGGCGTTCACCTCCTTGCTCATCTCACCCAGCGCAGCACCGGTCGGTCCCACCTGCATCGCAAAGGAAACGGCGGCCTCGACACCACCCTCGCGCGCGAAGTAAACCGGCAAATCGAGGGGCTCGATGGTGACGTCCGAGAAACCGGCCCGCTGCAAAATGCCTTCAAGCCGCGGTCGATCACACAATCCGAAGGGGCCTGGCGCGTGGGGCACAGGGGGCGGCGCAACCGGGAGCAGATCGGATACGGCGTGAAGCGGCACACTGACCCATGCATTTTCAATCGCAGCACGCCAACAGGCGAATACCAGCCGACCGCCCGGACGAAGATTGGAGGCTATCGTCGTGAACGCCGCCACTGGATCGGAAAAGAACATCACGCCGAAACGCGACACGGCGAGATCAAAAAGCGCCTCGCCCTTCCAAATCGACGCGTCCGCATGAATCAGCGTGGCCTTTCCGCCAGTCAGACTTGCGGCAACGGCGAGCATCGGTGTGGAGACATCTACGCCCGTGACCTCCGCGCCGCCCTCGAGCCAGATCGCACAGGTCTCACCGTTGCCACACCCGATGTCGAGCACCCGTTCGCCCGCAACGGGGCCCACCTTTGCCTTCAGTGCAACCGTGGCTGCCGAGAGCATCTCGTCAAGGCGGACGTGAAGCTTGGCCCACTTTTCGCCGACGCGGCCGTTCCACGCATCAATCTGGGTGCTGTTCGCATTATTCATGAGGGGTATGATACTCGGGCCGCTACGACTCGATGCTGAGCAGCTCTACTTCAAAAACCAACACCGCGTCGGCCGGGATCTGGGGCGGGCTGCCCCGTTTGCCGTAGGCCGTTTGGGAGGGACAAATCAGGCGCGCCTTTTCGCCGACCTTCATCACGGCAACACCTTTAGTCCAGCATGGAATGACGGCATTGAGCGGAAAGGACGTGGGTTCGCCGCGCTTGTAGCTGCTGTCGAATTCGGTTCCATCGAGAAGCGTACCACGGTAGTGAACCGTCACCGTATCTTTTGAACTCGGCGAGCGCCCGTGCGCAACCTTGCGAAGGGTCGTGAAGATGACACCCGACATCAATTTTCGGGAGCCCTTTTCCTTCAGCGCTTGTTTCATGAACACCTCGGCACTGGGCTGCTCGGCCGGTGGTGGTGGCGGGGTTTTATCTTCGCCCGTCGCTTCCGACGCCGGTGGCGCTGCCGACTGGCGTGCTTGCGCAAGACCCAGTGCATAAAACAGCGCCAAGCTGGCGATCGAAGAGAAAACCACCAGGGTGAGCCTTGGATGCAAATGCATTCGTCGCACCATAGTGCGTCACGGCCCGAAACGCCAGACCCCCAACCCAGAAACGCGCGGCGGGTATTCACACGGCGTTGGACACGCGGCGATTCGCCCAGATGACGCCGCCCATCGCAAACAGGCCCCCCACCATCTGAATGTTCGTCGGTCGTTCACCAAGAAATACCGACGAAAGCGCCAGCGTAAACACCGGCACGAGATACACCAACACCGAGCTGCGTGCAGGTCCGATCTTTTGCACGCCGGTTTGCCACATGAAGAACGCCACCAGCGTGTGCAAGATCGCCATGTAGCCCACCTTCAGATACAGGCCGGCCGTCATCACGGGCATGCCATTGACGATGGGATCGTAAAGGCCAAAGGGCAATAACATTGCGGCACCAATCCATGTCACCCACGCCGAGATATCCCGCGCCCTCCACTGCCGTTGTGCTCGCCGCGACAGCACCGTGTAGGTCGACCAGCCAACCCCCGCGCAGAAAAACAACAACAGACCCACGGTGTGTGACGATTGTAGCGACAGCTTGAAGGGTGTACCCGCAAAGATCAGCACCACACCGAAGGTGCCGAACATCAGACCGGGTAAACGGTTGCGATCAAATTTCTCAATTTTCAACAGCGATGCGATGAGTGGCGTTGCGATTGGAATCACCGTATTGGAGATCAGCGCCCCCTCAAACGCGGTACTCAGCTTCAAACCAAAGAACATGAACAGGTTGTGACAAAACACACCCAGCAGCGCCAGCACGGACAGATGAAACCATGCAATGCCCCGGGGCAAGGCGGGCAACGATTTGCGCAGCCACAACCACGGCAAAAGCAACACGCCTGCCACCAGAAACCGCCAGCTCGCCAATACCTCCGGCCGGGCGCCCACGAGGGCCAACTTCGCCACCACCGAAAAACCGGCCCAGATCACCGTGCAGGTGACGATCTCGGCGTACCCCTTCCACGTTTCACTGGCGGCGGTTTTTTCGAGAGGGACCACCGCCAGTTCGTAGCATGACGAGGCAACGACATGCAGCAGCTGGGTCTTCTTCCGATCAACATCGGTTGCCGGAGCCACGTCCAAAGGGCAATATCGGCGCAGATGAATCGTTCGGTTGGCAAGCTCGTACGCACCATCCTCGGCCCGCGCCTTTTTGCACCGCTCGGCCGGATCTATCGCGGATTTTTTGTCGATCTCGAACAGGTTGTCGACTGCTTGCCACCCCTTGCGCCCAATGCAACCGTGCTGGAGATAGGTGGCGGCGACGGCCAGCTCATGAACGCGTTGCTCGGCAGATATCCGGGGCTACACGCCACGATGATCGACATCAGTGCAACCGTGGGGCAGGCGCTGCGTCCCGAGCTCCAGCAACGCGTCGTCTGTTTGCCCAACACGCACCTGGCAGACTACGTCCCGTCCTCTCCGCCCCACCTCATCATCCTCTCCGACGTGGTTCACCACATCGCCCCCGAACAACGACCGCAGTTCTTTTCCGAACTGGCGCCGTTTTTGGCCAATCCCAGCACCCTGCTTGCGATCAAAGAGGTTCGACCAGGCTCTTTCAAGGCCCGGCTCGCGCTGGGGGCCGATCACCACATCAGCGGTGAACGGCAGGTTCGTTTTCTAAACGAGGCAGAGCTAGAGACCCTGGTGCGAAAGGCGATGCCCGGCATCGCCCACCGTGCTACGAATCTAGTTAAGCGCGATCCGCCCAACTACTGCACGCTGTTCGGCCATCAAGGTTTGACAAGCTGAACTTCGATCGAGACGGTGGCCGTCACATCGACCGTGCCAGCCTCGACCGGCGTGACGTCGGCCGCTACCGCCATCCGCGAGAACTTCTCCATTGGAACCGGAACCGCGCCGGAACTTCCCGCCACGGCCACCATTCGAACACTCCCGACCTGCAATCCGAGACCTTTCGCAGCAGCGGTCGCGTCACGCAGGGCCGCTTGGGCTGCTGCTGCGATCGCCTGCTGGCGCAGTGCGGTTCCGTTGCGCAAGCCGAAGGAGATCGAATTCACCGAGCTGGCGCCGGCCTTGACGGTGGCATCAATCACGGGACCCACCGACTTCGTATTCCAAAGCTCGATCGTGATGGCGTTGCTCACCTGGTAGCCACGCAACGTTTGTTTGTTGTCCGTGAAGTCGTAGACCGGATTCAAACTGTAGGACGTTGTCTTGACGGAACCCTCGGTTCCCACGATGGCCTTGGCTGCATCCACGATCTGCGTTTGAACCGCAGCACTTTGGGCGGCGGCTGTTTCGGCATCCTTGGCCTCCGAAATCGCCGCCACCGTGATGGTGGCCTGATCCGGTGTTCCCGAAACCCTGCCCTCGCCCGACGCCGTCACGGTCGGCGTACCTCCGTGATGCCCGCGCATGTGTCCACAGGCCGAAACCAAAAGAGCCAGACCAATCCACAGTGTTTTTCGCATGAGTCGTTCCTTAATCGCGTTTTCGTTCGAGCTGATCGAGATCCCGTACCGCCCCTTGCGAGGCGCTCGTCGTCATCATGGCGTAGGCCTGCAGGGCCTGCGAAACGTAACGCTCGCGCTTCGGTTTGAAGGCATCCTTCCCCTTGGCCAGCATCTTCGTTCGACGTTCGGCGAGTACACCGTCATCCACCAGCACGTCGATTTTTCGTCCGGGAATGTCGATCTTGATGAGATCGCCTTCTTCGATGAGTCCGATGTTGCCACCCTCGCCCGCTTCGGGCGAAACGTGGCCAATGCTCAGGCCACTTGTGCCACCGCTGAAACGACCGTCGGTCACAAGTGCACACGCCTTGCCGAGACCCTTGCCCTTCAGGAACGAGGTCGGGTAGAGCATCTCCTGCATACCCGGTCCGCCCTTCGGGCCTTCGTACACGATGAGCACCACGTCACCCGCGTTGATCTTATCGCCCACGATGGCTTCCACCGCGTCGTCCTGCGAATGGAAGACGCGCGCAGGACCCTGGAAATTCCAGATGGACTCGTCAACGCCCGCCGTCTTCACGATGCAGCCTTCTTGTGCGAAGTTTCCGAACAAGACGGCAAGCCCTCCTTCTTTGCTGAACGCGTGCTCGGCATCGCGAATGCAACCCTTGGCCAGATCGGTATCGGCTGTGGCGAAGTATTTGTCCTGCGAGAATGCGACCTTGGTCGGTATACCGCCGGGAGCAGCCAGCGCGCGTGCCTTGGCAGCGTCGGTAGCCGTTGAACGGTGAATGTCGTTCAGATCAACTGCTGCACCCATCGTCTTGCTATGAACGGTCCCGACGTCGCGGTGCAAAAGGCCCGCCTTGTCGAGTTGTCCAAGCAGGGTAAAGATCCCACCCGCGCGGTGAACGTCCTCGACGTGATACGAACTCGAAGGCGCCACCTTGCACAGGTTGGGAACCCGACGGCTCATGCGATCCATGTCGGCCATCGTGAAATTCACACCGGCCTCGTGCGCGATCGCAAGGATATGCAACACGGTATTGGTCGAACCACCCATCGCGATGTCGAGTGCCATCGCATTCTCGAAGGCGTCGAAGGTGGCGATGCTGCGCGGTAAAACGCTGTCGTCACCGCCCACATAGTGTTCCTTCGCCATCTCGACAATGCGCTGACCCGCCCGCTCAAACAGCTCCCAGCGTCGCGCGTGCGTGGCGAGCAGCGTGCCGTTGCCCGGCAGCGCAAGTCCCAGTGCCTCATTCAAGCAGTTCATACTGTTGGCCGTGAACATGCCCGAACACGAACCGCAAGTCGGGCAGGACGAGCGTTCAAGATCGAGAAGTTCGGCATCGCTCACGCTGGCATCGGTTGCAGCAATCATCGAATCGACGAGATCCAACTTGCGCACCGTGGCTTTGCCATTGCGGTCGTGGGTTCCAACAATCTTCCCGGCCTCCATTGGACCGCCTGAGACGAAGATCGTGGGGATGTTCAAACGCATGGCGGCCATCAACATGCCTGGCGTAATCTTGTCGCAATTGGAGATACACACAATCGCGTCGGCGCAATGGGCATTCACCATGTACTCGACCGAGTCCGCAATGAGATCCCGGCTGGGCAACGAATAAAGCATGCCACCGTGCCCCATCGCGATGCCGTCATCGACCGCGATCGTGTTGAACTCGACACCCCAGCCGCCCGCATCATCGATCACCTTCTTGACCCGCTGGCCTACGTCCCAAAGATGCACGTGTCCGGGCACGAACTGGGTGAAGCTGTTGGCGATCGCAATGATCGGCTTCTCAAAATCGGCGTCCTTCATCCCGGTCGCACGCCAGAGGGAACGCGCACCGGCCATGTTGCGACCCGCGGTGGTCGTTCGGCTTCGGAAACCCTTCATCGATGACATGGGGCGAATCCTAACGCACACGGGCCGTTGCGCAATCCAGCCAAACCTCGGAATCCTGCCGTGGGACGGGTCCTCAGGCGTTCTGCGAGGGGCTCTCGCCGAATCGGTACCCGATCCCGCGCACGGTTTCAATCAAATCTCCTGCGCGGCCCAGCTTGTCACGCAGCCGCTTGATGTGGGTGTCGACGGTGCGCGTTGAAACGCCCGGCTTGTAACCCCAGACTTCCGACAGCAACTGCTCGCGAGTCCGAACGTGGCCCTGTGCTTCCATAAGGAACAACACCAGACGCATCTCAAGGCTGCTGACGTGAACTTCTTGTTCCTCAACAAATAGATGATGTCCGTCCATGTCGATTCGTAGCGGTCCCAGACTGAGCTGACGACGCTCGGGGCGCTTGGATTTTTCGGCAGGTACGTCCGAACCCGCGCGTCGCGAACGAAACATCCCTGAAACCCTCAGCATGAGCTCTCGCATGGAGAAGGGCTTGGTAACGTAGTCGTCTGCGCCAAGCTCAAAGCCAACCACGCGATCGATCTCGTCACCCCGTGCTGTCAACATGATAACCGAGGGCTGCTGTGAGTCGGTTTGTGCTCGGATACGGCGGCAAACCTCGGTGCCACTTAAACCGGGCAACATCACGTCGAGTAGCACAATATGTGGCTGAAACTGTTGGTACTGCGTCCATCCGTCAAGGCCATCCGATGCGGACATCACCTCATAGCCCTGGTCGTTCAGGTTGTAGGTCAACAGCTCGCGGAGATCGGTTTCGTCCTCGACGACCAAAACGCGCCGTGTCGGAAAATTTGTCGCAGTTGCCATGATTTCGATACGCAGATTGTGCTGGGTCTCGGTGACAGCCAGGTGACGCGGTCGCTACAAATTGCTGCTATTTTCCCCGCTTGTTCGCCGCAAAAACGAAAAAGCCGGGCGATAGCGCCCGGCCTTTTCAGGTTAATGTGTAACGGTTAGTTCATCGGGAAGGCTGTCCAGCCCGACCACCAGGCAGCGCCCACGGCCGTTCCGGGAGCCACTGCACCGGCGTAGGTTGCCGTGATATCGAGCGGAGCAACCGGAGTTGCCTTGCCACCGAGGGTGCCAGCCGGAGGAATCAGGTTGGCTCCCGTGATCATCGGGTTCTCGGTCGTGCTGTTCTTGCGGTCCGCCAACTGAAGCTGGGCGATTTCGTCAAAACCCATGTCGTTGTTCTTGGTCGGGTCGGTGGTCTCGTCCTTGCCAAGTGCCGTGTTGCCGAAGAACACGCTGTTCTCAATGCTGAGGAACGTCGGCCATTCGGTGTTCGGATTCACCTGCGCTGCGTCCTCGTCAAGCACGGAGCCGTAGCCCGTGACGATGAAGTTGCGCAACTTGCTGCGGAACCCTTCGCGCAGGTGCATTGCAACGCGGGTGCTGGTTGCGCCTTCGCCGATGATGGTGAAGTTCCAGAGCTCGGCGTCCGTGCGGGGTGCGGTGGTTTCTGCACCGCCGAGGTTGTCGGCCTCGATGCCCTTGTCACCGATGCCGAAGGACTGCTGAATGACCACGAACTGGGCTTTTCCGCGCCAACCGTTGTCCACGTCGAATCCGTCGTCGGTTGAACCGCTCAGGACGACGTGATCCACGCTGACCGTACCTCCGAAGATCTCGAGGCCGTCGTCGAATCCACGGTGAACCTGAACGTGGTTGACCTTGGTTTTGTTGCCACAGCCGCCAAGGGTGATCCCGTTGAGCTCATTGCCAGCGCCGATGACGAAGCCAGCGAACTCCACGCGAACGTACGACAGCTCGCCGCAGTCGTGGGTATCATCCGTACCACCGTATTTCCCCTTGGGATCGGTCGGGTCGATGCCCTCGATGACGTTCTCGAAGAAGCCAGGCGCATCACACGCACCACCAGCCACCGCATCCATTGCGCAGGTGCCGTTGTTGATAGCAGCCTTGCCCAACAACACGACGCCGGCAAGTGCATCTCCCGGCGCACGCTGTCCGGCGGTCACGATCGACGTGAAAACGATCGGACTGGTGGCAGTGCCCTTGGCAATCAGCTTGCCGTCGCGGGTCGCGATGAGGGCTGCAGGATTGGAAGCGTCTCCGTCACCATAGATCGTCGAACCAGCCGCGATGGTCAGTGTCGCGCCGTTCGTGATGTGAATCTTCTTTTTCATGACGTAGCTATTGCAAGCCCAGGTCGTGCTCGTCGTGATGTCGGCATTCACGGCAATCTTTTCGTTCTTGCAAGTGGGGGGAGTGATAACAACGCCGCCTTCGCCTCCGTCGACGATGACACCCGTTCCGCCTGTCAACGGTGCGCCACCGGAGCCGCCCACAGCGGCATCACCTGACACACCGCCAGATCCACCGAGACCGCTGTCGGTGCCGGGATTCGTGGTGCTGTCGTCGTCACAGGCGATCGTCGTCAAACCGAAGAGGAGAGCGAGGCTCGCTCCGCCCAACAGCATGGGAACGATTCGTGTCACCTTTTTCACTTGCATTTGATTGATCATTTCGTCGTTTTCCTTGTTTTTAGGTTGTTCTATTTGGAGACCAGCGGGGCCTCAGTATTCCCAGGCCAGGCCCAGGGAGATCGTGAAACCCGGGTTCAACTGCTGCGCCACAATCGGCCCTTGTTTGAGGGTCGGTTTCTGAAGCAGCAGATTTCGTGCTTTGAACTTGAGTTTGAGGTTCTTGGAAATTCCCCAGCTACCGATGTAGTCGAGGGAGTGAATGGGTTGTTGTTCAACCTCCGGCAAGATTATGGAACCCAGTCGGACGCCCACGTCTGTGATGAATGGACCGACGACGTTGTACACGAGCGACGATGACAATCTCGTGTCAGGATCCGAATAACGAAGTGACAGATTGACAACATAAGGTGCCTGCCCGGCCAACCGACGGTTGGCACGGACCGCGCCCGTATTGTTCAGCTCGATCTTCGAATCGATAAGGGTGAGATTGGCCGAGGTGCTGAACCGCTTCAGCGCCGGTGAAAACGCACCGAGTTCGCTTCGGAACTCGAACTCCCCGCCGTAGTTCGTCGCACCCTTGGCATTCTGGTACTCCGAGTCCTGCGTTTCGGGAATGATGATTTGCAACTCGATCGGATTCTCGAACTTCTTATAGAATCCCGACACGGCGACGATCTGTCCCTCGCCGAAGAACCACTCCCAGCGCAGATCCAGGTTCTGTATCGACGCCGATTTCAGCTCTGGATTGCCTTTGACCTGTCGATCACGAAGGAAGTCGTAATACGCATAAGGCGCCAGCTCACGAACCTGAGGTCGCGAGAGCGTTTGACCGTATCCCGCTCGCAACAACATGGTGTCGCTGATGGTGTATTTCAGAGCCGCCCCGGGCAGAATATTGAAGGTGTCGTTCTCCGCCCGAAACATCGCCAGATTCTCGGGCGTGTTGTCCTCAGGGAACGGACTGAAGGACTGAACTTCTTGTTTAAAGATTTCCATGCGCGCACCACCGGCAGCCGAAAGCGGGCCCCAAAGCGGTGTTTCGAGCAATGCAAAAGCGTCGTACGCTCGAACCTTCGCCCTGTAGCTGTCGTTCAGGCGCGTGTTCTCTCGGATCAGCGTCAACGTGCCTAGGTTTTGAGTATTGAACAAGAACTCCGGGTCATTCATCAACACACTTGCATCGTCACCGAGCTGCAAAGGAATCATGTCAAAGCGACGGTTCCCGAAGTCACGATCCGAACGATTGAGGCGTCCTCCCAGGGTCATCGTAGCCTGGTCCCAAAGCGGAATGCGCAGACTTGTCGCGGCGCCCGCATCCGTCTGCGACAGCGCGCTGAAAAATCGATCACCTGCCCTGAACCCAATCACGCCGTTCGAGTCACCATAGGTCATGTTGCGCTGATCGGGCTCGTCTCGCTTGCCAAGTGAATAGAAGGTGCTCCAGCGCAGGCGCATCCGCGTACCCAGAAGATTGCGGTGATCGCCCAGTAACTGATTGACCCAAACCTCGCGTGCCAAAAAGCTGAGCTGCCATTTTTCCACCGGAACGTTTTGATTGATGCTGAAGTCAAATCCATTTCGAACACGGGTCTTGTCTTCCATGCTCCGGTTGAACATGGTGAGCGCCGTTATCGAGTGATCGGGGCCGAGATCAAGACTGGCCGTGCCGATGGCCGCTATCTGAACGTTTTCGGATGCTGACTCGACTCGATAGTTGCTCTGGACTTGCAGCTCGCCGGTGGTCTCGTTGAAACCCGGTCGCGGGTTGATAATGCCCGTCTTGCGCTCGACTTCGTAGTCGTAAACCAGCGAGGCGAGGTATCCGAAACGCTTTCGGTTTCCAAATTTGATCGAATCGCCAATCGTGAAATCGCCACCCATCTTTGGCAAACCCAATGTGCTGTTGCTGTAATTCCAGCGATTCGGGAATTGTTCTGCGGCCGCCGCTTGCTCGTCGATGGTCGGAAATCCTTTTCGGCTCAGCGGCTTGCCGTCAAGAACCGAGGGCAACGATCGTGAACCGTCGTCGTATCCGAGGAAGTCGTAGCGACCGCCCTTGTGATCGAGCCGATCCCGAAATGTTGTCTGTGAGTTGAAGGCGGTCCCGACGGACGCCTCCAGAATGAACTGTCGCGGAAAACTCACCGTGGTGAGATCCAGTGTGCCGCCGGCAAACTCTGCGGGAATATCCGGCAAAAACACCTTCTGCACGTTCAAGCTATCAATGACGTTGGTCGGAAATAGATCGAGATCGACGCTCGGGAAGTCCGGATCGGTATTGGGGATTGGCAAGCCGTTGAGATACACCTTGACGTATCGGCCACCGAGACCCCGAACCAGCAACTGGCTGTCGTCAATCGTCACACCGACGACGCGCTTGGCAGCGGCAGCGGCATCACTGGCGCCCTGTTGCGACATCTGCTGGGCACCCATGCCCTCGCCGATGCCGCTCGACTCTTTGCGCAGCTGATCTTGAGCGGCGGCAGTCGTCGTATCGGCGCGGTACGGGATCTCAATTTCCTGCACCACCACATCGTCGTTCATATCCAGAGGATCGAGCACGAGGTTAATCGGAGCAAACGCCCCGCGGACAACCCGAACCCGATCGAAACGCGCACCGTGATACAGATCGAAGTACGACCGGACCACGTAGGTGCCCGGCGGCACATAGAGGGTGTAGTTGCCCTGTTCATCCGCCATCGAGGTCCGGGCCTTGCCGTCGCTGCCACGGCCAATAACCGGTGCAAACCCGATCGGCTGCCCCGTTCGGCTGTCGACCACCCTGCCCTTTAGGCCCGTATTCGTGTCCGCACCGAGCTCAAGCTTGAGAGTCGGCATTTCCACCGGCGCCACAACCGGCACTGCGTTCGGATCCACGGGTGCCGCGTTCGGATCCACGGTCACTGCGTTCGGATCCACGGGTGCTGCGTTCGGATCCACGGGTGCTGCGTTCGGATCCACCGGTGCTGCGTTCGGATCCGGTGTGACGGTTGGTTCCTCAGGCACTTCGGGCGCAACGGGTTCGGCAGCAGGAACATCTTCTGGCGGCTGCGCGTGCACAGGGTGCACCAAAGGCACCACCGTCAGGAACAGCACCAAGGCTGCGGACGTGGTCGCGCGCACAGCGAGCGCGACACCGTGGGTCGGTCGATACATGAAAACCTTCTACGATAACGAAGTGATGATGAAGTGGCAGACATGTAGCGTTCTCGTGTCGACGCTACCTTCGAGTCAGTCTTGTAATTTTTCCGTGACCACGGCGATATGGGAAGCGCCACCACCGCGGGCGAGATCCAGAACTTCCATGGCACGGTCGTACGAAACGCCGTCCTGTGCGTCGAAATAAACCCGGCGATCGCCGCGGGCCACCAGCATGCGCTTCAGGCGCTCCGGAAAATCCTTGTCCGGAAAGATATCCTGATTGATTTGCACCTGGCCATTGGCGTTCACCGTCACCACGATGGGCGCTTCCTGATCTGGATCCGCCTGCTCGGGTTGCTGTTCCTCTTTTTGTTCCTTTTCGGGAACGTGAACCCAGAACTGGTCGTTCATCGCGGCCGTCAGAACCATGAAGATGATGAGCAACACCAAGACCACGTCCACGAGCGGTGTGACGTTCATCTCGGGACGGTGTTGCCCCTTTTTGCCCGCTGGGGCGCCAATATCCATTGCCATCGTGTCGTCCTTGCCTGAAACCTATTTCGCGACTTCGTCGTCGTCCTGGCGGTGATTCACCTTCAAGGCGACGCCCGGGAAGCCAACCTGTTGCGCCACTCGATACAGCTTGCGAACCTGTGCGTAGCTCGCCCCCTTGTCGCCTCGTAGCACAACCCGTTTGCCGGGCTCGCGCCTGGCGGCCGCCTTCAACTGTGCTTCAAGTTTGGTCCACTCGACCTTGTCATCCTCGAAGAAAACGTCGCCATCCTTGCTGACCGAGAGTGTGAAACTCTGCGTGTTTTCATCTTTCTTGGGATCGGCGTTCACAATGCCGGGCAAGCTGATTTGCTGGCCCTGCTGCAACGCCGGAATCACGACCATGAAGATGATGAGGAGCACCAACACCACGTCGACAAGCGGCGTGACGTTCATGACGGGTCTTGCCCGGTGCCCCTTGCCTTTCCATTTTGGTGTCATGGTCGAGAACTCCAGAATCAGGCAGAAACAGCAGCAGTTTGTTTAACCGCGGGAGCAGCAGCGGCTTTCTCGCCTTCCACTTCGCGCTTTGCGGCAGCCTTGCCACCACCTTCAGTTTTGCCACCGGAGCTGGAATCAAGGTTGTCGACGAGCTCGCTCTTCGTGTGCTGCAACCCTGCTTCGTATTTCGCAAGCCGGGCCGACAAAGAGTTGAACACAAGCACCGACGGAATGGCGACCATGAGACCGTAGCCAGTCACGATGAGCGCCTCGGCAATCGCAACACCAATCGTGCCCATGCCGCCCGAGCCCTGTTGGCTGACCAGCTTGAAGGCGTTCAAGATGCCCAACACGGTTCCGAGCAAACCGACGAACGGCGCGGTTGAACCAGTTGATGCGAGAATATTCATGCCGCGGTTGAGATCAGCGCTGAGGTTTTCGCTCTTGCGCTCAAGTGCCCGGGCAGCGAGCTCGGCGGACTTGTGCACATCGTGACCGGATGAGCGATGCTTCGTGAAAGTTTCGACACCCGTGATGATGTACGACGCAAGGTGGCTTCCGCGGTGTTCATGGGCAATGCCAAGTGCGCCCTGGAAGTCGCCCTTGGAGAGCAAGGGGCCCGCCTTTTTCGCGAATTTTCGACCGTTGCGATAAGCAAACAACAGCATCAACACGCGATCCAGCGCAACGTATATGGTGGCAACGGCCTGTATGGTGAGAACGGCCACAACCGCCCGCACGAGGTTGCTCATTCCGGTCCACAACTCAACAAGGTTCATTTCCATTTTGTTTTTCCTGTCGCTCTTTTTTGAAAATTAAGCCTGCGCGGGCTTGAACACGAATCGACGTCGATACGGATAAGGAACCGCGGTTCCGTCCGGCAAATGCGCCGGGGTAAAGACTTGCGCGAGTGCGCACTTCAACACCAACTGGTCAGGAACCATGGGATGCGATTGCATCACCTTCGCCGAAACCACCTTGCCGGTGGTGTCGATCATCATCTGTACTTCAATGCGAATGGTCGCGGCGTTGGACAGAAGCGCCTCGGGGGTTTCGGGAGCACGGCAGCCCGATACAAATTCCGGCGCCTCGATGGTTTCGCGCTGCTGCTCGGGCGGAGCGGCCACGGGCTCGTCCTTCACAACCACAGGGGGGGGAGGCGGCGGAGCGACCACGACCACGGGCTTGGCCACCACTTCTTCAAGAACACCATCGACGGCCCCGGTATCCTCGGTGCCTCCAGCCAGATCACCTTCCGCCTCGACGGGCCGCTCGTCCGGGATCTCTTTCAAGTTTACAACGGGCGTCAGACGCTTCGCAGCTTTCTTGACCGACCCTGCCTTGACCAAAGCCTTTGGTTTTGGGGCTTTAACCGACGGCATGTCGGCGAACGTCACCTGCTGTTCGCGCTCCTGGCGGTGTTTGTGGACCTGGTGCGCCGTGACGGCTCCTCCCACAAGCAGGGCGATCCCACCGAAAATACCGATGGAAAGAATTGCGGACGCGCCTTGCCGTCCACGGTTTTCTTTGCTGCTAGATTTCTCGAATTCTTCAAACATAGGATGGCCATCCAGGTCGCGGGGTCGCTCGTATGGAATACCCACGCCGCGTGACGGGCCTGTGTCAGCTCTATCAAAGTCCGGTTACAGATCTGTCACAGAGCCATCAGCGTCGTCCGATACCGCGTCATTTTCGGCGGGCGCTTTCGGGCGGACGTGATCCCGCTTCAACCTACGGCAAATTCATCGATCCGATTTCGCTCGCTGTCGAGAGGGCGATTTTGGGGATCGTCGACGGCAATCGCGGATATATGCGACCGTTATCGATGGCAAATCGCAGCGATATACGATCCGAAAGACCTCGACCACGAAACTCCGCCAGCCATGAAACGGACCGGCCATCGCCGCGCCCATATCAGGATAGTCGCGAAGATTCTCCAATTGACGCACGATTCGTGTAAACAGCGGGTCGTGGATCGCATCGAGATCTGCTTGCGCCTGCGGAAGAAGTACGACTTTCAACGCTTGCGCTTTTTTAGGTAGGCTTCGAGCGAGATGCCACTGGCTGAACGGTTTTCATTTTCGGCCCTTTCAAGCCGTTCCCGCCAATCGCCGAATTGCATTTCTGCCTTCGTTTGAAGCAACCCCTCGAATTCTGCATAACTTACGAGCACCGCAGCCGGGCGCCCGCGCTGCGTCACGATCACGGGTTGGTCGGTTTTCCGGACCTGATCCACATATCGCTTCGCAGAGGTTTGCAAGTCGCTGATCGGGATTATCTTGTCCATGGGTTTAAGCATGGGTTTGGATATAGGTTTAGTCAATGCCCCATCGTGGTCGCGGCCAATTTACGGCGCGAAGAAAGCCCCGATTGGCTGGCCAACTGGAAAGCCTACTCGGCGGCCTTCTCCAGCGCCTGTCGTAATACGTTTACCGGTTGTGCACCGGACACGCCGTCGCGGCCGATGACAAAAAACGGAACGCCGTGGATCGCCAGCCGTGAAGCCTCGGCCATATCGGCACGAACATCCGCGGCAAACGCGTCGGACGAAAGTGTCGCGAGCGAGCGATCGCGATCCATTCCGACGCTTTCGGCCACATCGGCCAGAACCTCGACGTCGCTTACCGACTTGCCTTCGCAAAAGTGAGCCCGAAACAGAGCCTCTTTCAGTTCAGTTTGTAAATTCGCCGTTTTGGCCAGGTGCAACAGACGGTGGCCGTTGAATGTGTTGGCGACTTTTATGCCCTCGAAATCCATGGTGATGCCTTCGCTTGAGGCGAGGGTTTGCATCCGGTCGATCATGCCCTCTGCCTGTTCGTCCCGGATGCCGTATTTGCGAGCCAAACGTTGCACATAACTGCCGGTGTCCGGGTTCGCGGATTGCGCACCAGGGTCGAGCTGAAAAGAACGGTACGTCACGTGAACCCGATCCGGTTGCTCGAAGGCTGCAAGGGCTGCCTCAAATCGCCGCTTGCCGACATAACACCACGGGCAAACGATGTCGGACCAGATCTGGACTTCGATGGGACTGCTCATTCTTTAGCCTTACAACGAGATAGGGGCATGAGCCTGCGGATTGAGAGGGACCCCTTCCTCATAAACCAAACCCCGTGACCCGTCCCCACGGCGGTGTGCAGGGTGCCACCGGAAACCGGGTTCAAGCGACAGCGGGGCGTTTTCACGGATATAATGCGGGTGGTGATCACCCGTCGATTCGGCCGCACAGAAATACCCATGCCCGTATTCAGCTGCGGAGGCATGCGCTACCAGCAATCCTGGTCGGCGGGCACCCCTGTGGGCGATGACAGCCAGCGCAACGCACAGGCCATCGTCGATCGGGCGTTTGAGATCGGCCTCAACCATTTCGAAACGGCCAGGGGCTACGGAACCAGCGAGGTGCAGCTTGGCAAGGCGCTCGGGCGCCATCCTCGGGCAGATTACATCCTGCAAACCAAGGTGGCCCCATCCGAAAGCCGTAGAGATTTCGAGAAATATCTGGAGGAGTCGTTTACACGCCTTGGCACCGAGCGCATCGATCTGTTCGCATTCCATGGGCTCAACAACGCCCACAGTGTGGAGCTGACGCTGGGCAAAAACGGCTGCTATCCAGTTGCCGACGCACTCAGAAAACAGGGACGCATCGGACATATCGGGTTTTCAACCCACGGTTCGCGCAAGCTCATCAAGGAAACCATCGAGACCGGCCTCTTCGATTACGTGAACCTACACTACTACTACGTCTTCCAGGATCACGCAGCGGCACTGGAGGCGGCCCGACAAAAGGACATGGGCGTTTTCATCATCAGCCCAACCGACAAGGGTGGACGGTTGCAGGCGCCCACTCAAAAGTTGAAAGATTTGTGTGCGCCGCTGTCGCCGATGGTCTTCAACAATCTGTTTTGCCTGTCACACGAAACGATCCACACGCTTTCGGTTGGCGCGGCCAGGCCGAGCGATTTCGACGAACATCTGATGACGCTGCCTCTGCTCGCCAATGCCGAACAGAATCTGGCGCCCGTGGCGGCGCGCATGAAGGCGGCCTATCAAGAGGCGGTCGGAATGCCGCTGGCAGACATTTGGGACGTTGATCTTCCGGAATGGGACGCGGTCCCCGGTGGCGTGAACATTCGGCAGATCCTGCGCTGGCGCAACCTTGTCAAAGCGTACGACGTTTTGGAGTTTGCGAAAGAGCGCTACGCCGGCATGACGGGATGGGACAACTGGGTTCCCGGTAATCAAGCGCGCGCAATCGATGACCACGCAATTCTGAGTGTGCTTTCGCAATCTCCCATCCGTGACCAGATCCCCGACTTGTTGCGCGAAGCGCACCGGATGCTCGACACCGGGCCACCGCCCCCGCCGCCCGCGCCACGCCCGCTGCACCGTCGCGTGTTGAACAAAGTCCGACGCACTTTGATCGGATGACAACACCATGAACCCAAATCCCAAACCGATCGCGATGCTGCTCGCAGTCATCGCAACCGCTGGGTTCGGATGCGGGCGCATTCGCTACGAAATTCTCGCGCAGAACGCTTCTGACGGGGGAATCACCGATGCGGTTCGTATCGATGACGCAAGCGTCGTGACCGATGCGAACCCGCCGACGGACACCGCCGCCATGCCCGGTGACGGCGCTGTCGACTCGCCCCCCTCTCTCTGCAACTCACCCCTTCTCTGGCAAACCGATTTTCAGCGCGATCCGGCACTTGAAGACAACAACCAGGACGGAGTCGCCGACTGGTCTTGGATGCGCTCGGCACCGTCTCTGCCAGAACGGTTTCACGATGGGGCCTGGTATCCCGTCGGGATCGAGATTCTGGATACGCGACCGCTGAGAGATTGGAACACGCGCACGGCTGTCCACGTCCGCATGCAAAATCTCTCCACTGACTTCACCCAGACGAGTGCCTGGGGCGCACTCGTTTGGTTGAACCTCAACAACGAGCAAACCAACGTGCTCGCAGTTTATCTGACGTTGACGCACATCGACGGCGGCGGCCAGACCCTGCGGTTGCGACGCAGCGGACATGCACCCGATCTCATTGCGATCGAAGGCCTACCCGATCGGTTGATTGAAATTCGCCTCGACGTGGACCCGGTCCTACGAATCGCCGATCTCTGGGTAGACGACGCCTTCATCGACAGCGTCGACCTGCCCGACACACCCGGCAATTCACACCATTCATTTGCCACGATCGCAACGTTCCACGGGGCATCGATTTTCGACAGCGTCACACTGGTTTCGTGTCGATAGGTCCCTACCAGTCGTTTGGAACCACGAAACCCCTTGAGCCGGGCGATCGGTTGTCGAGTGAAGCCACCAGCAACGGCTCGCGTGTGGTCTCGATGCGCTCGGCAATCGCCTCCAAACCCGTCACGGGTGTCCGGGCAATGTGCGTGGGACTCAGCCACCAAGGCTTGTCGAGAATCACCCAGGCAGCAGCCGGGGAAGCGTTCTCCCTGAATTGAGCGGTGGTACACCAAAAACCACGCTCCGCATTGTCAGCCATACACGCTGGCCAATGGTGGTGGGACGGATTGCGGAAGAACGCCCCCGTGATGAAGACCTCGCGTTCAGAAGGAAATGGGAGATCGATCGGCCAACGCTGCAATTTTTCCGCAAGCAAAGACAATTGAGTCTGATGGCTCAGCATCCGTTGCAGCTTCAGATCCAGACGATCCACCTTGCCGGTGCCAATCCAGTCGCAAGCGTCCTGCGAATCGCGACGACTCAAATAGTACTTCACCGCAACCTCGCGATGAATCACCCTGCCGGAGGAATCGCCGTACAGACAGTCGATCTCTCCAAGCGTTTCTCCGGCGCCCTGCAAAGGTAGGTTCAGCGCATGAACAACAAAACCAGGCTGGACCGCCAATAGCGCGGCATGCACCTTTTCAAAATGGTGACCCAGCCTCAAATGCCGTCGCCACCACGGATCGCCGTTCGGTGAAAAAACCTGTTCGAGGCCGGGCTTGATCCAGCCCGCACACGTGGCCGCTCGAACACCGCCCGCCTGCCAAAACGAAGCATCGATGAGCGACGGCGCAGATTGCACCCAGGCCACATCGGCCATCACCCGATGCGCGATCTCTGCTTCCGAAAGGTCACTTCGTACCAAACAAACGATCTCCCGCATCACCGAGGCCCGGCACGATGTAGCCGTGATCGTTCAAACCAGAATCGACGGCAGCAGTGAAAACCGGAACATCCGGATGGGCCGCGACGAATTTTCGCAATCCTTCCGGCGCCGAAACCAGACACGCAAGCGCGATCGAGCGGGGCGTGCTGCGCTTGACAAGGCCGATGGCGGCGATCGCCGAGTTCCCCGTTGCCAACATTGGATCCGCCACGATGACGTCACGCTCCTGCAGGTCGGCCGGCAACTTGTTGTAGTACTCGACCGCCCCCAGCGTTTTCGGATCGCGGTACAACCCCACATGCCCTATTCGCGCCGAAGGCAGGATGCGCAACATGCCGTCCACCAGACCCAGACCCGCGCGCAAGACCGGAATCAAGACCAACTTCTTGCCATCAATGACCCGGCCACGCGTTACGGCAACCGGCGTCTCGATTTCGATCTCGGTCGTCCGCAACGAGCGCGTCATCTCATATGCGAGAATCACGCCCAGCTCAGCCACAATTTCACGGAAAGAACTGGTGCTGAGGCCCTTTTCGCGTAACAGCGTCAGTTTGTGTGCAACCAGCGGATGGTCGAGAACGTGAACCTGTTTCAGGGTGGCGCTATCCAACATGTTCGGCTCCTGTTCGCAAGCGTTCCAGCGTGGAAGGATGGGCCCGAACGCGGAACACGACACCGGCCTCGTCGTACTTTTCTTCGAGTACTTCGCACTCTGCAAAAATGACCGCGCGCAAGTTCTGACGGGAATAGGGAACGTGAAGTTCTTCTTCGACGAGATCTCGCTTGAAAAACGCCGAAATCGCGCTGTGTAACCGTACCACGTCTCCGGGATTTGTCGCCGACATCACGATGGCATCGGGCCATTCCGCGCAAAAGCTTGCCGCCGCCTGCGCCTGTGCCTCGGCATCCCCCACGGCATCCAGCTTGTTGAAGATCATGATGCGAGGCACGACATCGGCACCAATATCGGCGAGAACATCGCGCGTGACCCCATACTGTCGACGCCAGCTTCGGTCCGAGGCATCCACCACATGCAGCAACAAAGATGATTCGTGCGCCTCGTCGAGCGTACTTTTGAAACTGGCGACCAGCCCATGCGGCAAGTTGTCAATGAAGCCCACGGTATCAGAGATCAGAACGCGTGGAAAGGATTCGGGAACCAGCGCCCGCACGGTGGTATCGAGGGTGGCGAACAACTTGTCTGCCACCAGGACGTCGCTGCCCGTCAAGGCCCGCATCAGCGTGGACTTACCGGCATTCGTATATCCGACAAACGCAACACGGTTTAGCTGTTGTCGCCGCGCCCGCTGGGTTTGCGAATCCCGCTCGAGGTGTTCAATTTCCTCGGTCAACTCCGCAATGCGATCACGAATTTTCCGGTGGTCGAGCTCCATCTTGGACTCGCCGGCTCCCTTGCCGCCAATCCCACCCTGCTGCCGATCGCCACTGTCGCCCTGTTCGCGCAACCGCGGCGCCATGTACTTCAACCGCACGATCTCGACCTGGGCGCGCGCAATCTTCGAGCGGGCGTGGCGGTGAAAGATCTCGAGGATGACGGCGGTCCGATCCATCACCCTTGCGCCCGTCTCTTTTTCCAGGTTGCGCGCCTGGGAAGGCGAGATCTCGTTGTTGACGAGCACGAGGCCTGCTTCGTGTTCGTCCACGACGGCCTTCAGTTCCTCGACCTTGCCGGTGCCAAGATACGTTGCGCTGTGAAATGACGGCCGTTTCTGAATGACGGTATCGAGTACCGTCAGGCCGAGGGTGCGCGCGAGTCGCCCGAGTTCGGTGAGGGCATCCTGAAAATCGGAATCGTCCGCGTCCTGCAAATGGACGGCAGCCAGAATGGCCCGGTTGCGATTGGGTTTTTCGTCCTCCATCAACACATCATCGCGATTTCGGGGCCGGTGGCAACGGCATTAAATCGCCTTCGTCGCCCGGTATCGCATCGAAACGTCCTGCTTCCCAATCCTCCCGCGCCTTTTCGATGAGCGCGGGTTTGCTTGCGACAAAATTCCAGTGGATGTGTCGCGGTCCATCAAGCGGATCCCCACCGAGCAAGACCACCCTCGCGTCACCGTCGGTTCGCAGGGTGACCCGCTCGCCCGGCGCGAAAACCAGCATTCGGCCGGTCTCGTAGGCTTCCGGCCCAAACCAAACCCGACCCTTGATGACGTAGGCCGCCCGCTCCTGGTATTCGTCGGGCAGCGGTAGATCGCGTCCGGATGTCAACTTCGCATCGACGTAAAACAGAGGAGAGGGAACCTTCACCGGGGAGGTCGCGCCATAAGCCTTGCCAGCGAGAACGCGAATCGTAACACCCTTCATGTCGATCTCGGGCAACGAGTCCGCTTCGTGGTGCGCAAATTTCGGCTCCGACGTTTCCAGATCGGTAGGCAAGGCAACCCACAACTGCAATCCATGCGCATGCGTTGTTTGGTCGACCATTGCCGGATCCGGACGTTCGGAATGGACGATGCCTCGACCCGCGTGCATCCAGTTGATGTCACCCGGGGCGATGCGCTGATGCGAGCCAAGGCTATCGCGGTGAATCATCGAGCCCTCGAACAGGTACGAAACCGTCGCAAGCCCGATATGCGGATGCGGCGGTACATCGACGCCTTTGCCCGGCGCAAACTTCACGGGACCGAAGTGATCGAAAAAGACGAAGGGGCCGACCTGGCGCAAACGCGCCTGAGGCAGCAAACGACGCACAACAAACCCACCCAGATCCTGTAGAGTGGCTTCGAGAATTTTCATTTCAGGTGGTCTCCAGAGATCGCTTCCGGGGCTGTGTCGGGTAAGGCGTCCGGCATTGCCGCCGGATGGACGGGCGCATTTTGGGTTGCGGCCCCACCTTCAATAAGTTTCTTCAATTCAGTCAAGCTTTGTTCGTAGGGTGCCGCAGCGAGCGACTCAACCCATCGCGCCAGAAGCGTCTCGAACAAACGTCCCTTGGCCTGCGTCTCGAAGCTGACGTGGCTGATACCCGGAGATGTCTCCGTCACGTTGAACACAACCGAAGCGACCGACGGCCTTGGGGCGAGCATTTCCAACTTGTATCGCAACACACCAGGCGCCGGGATCTCGACCAGCTCGATATAACCCTTGCCGAGTCCACGGGTGCTTTCATATCCGTAGCGAGCGCCGATCCCGCGTGGCGGATCGCTCAACGACTTTTTCATCTTGGGGTCCAACTTTTCCCAGGGCCAAAATAGCGGCCACCGCGAGAAGTCTTCGAGAACCGGCTGGATCTTTGCGACCGGTGCCGAGATGTCGATCGAGCGCTCGAACTTGTAGTCGGACTTGATCTGGGTGGCGATGACGTACACACCACCGATGCCGACAAAGACAGAGAACAAGAGGCGTTTGATCACAGCAGGCGCGGAATGTACAACGGTGGGTAAGGATGTCGACCACCGAAAGCCCTCCGCCTCCCGATAGTCCAGTGCTGACGCTGGTCGACGGCACCTTCGAGCTGTTTCGGGCACATTTTTCCAAATCATCCCCTGACCGAAAAGGCCCCGATGGTCGACCGACCAAGGCTGCCGTGGGCGTCGTCCGAAGGCTTCTCGCATGGGTTCAGGATGCGAAACAGCCGGCGACCCATATCGCCGTCGCGTTCGACAACCCCATCGAGTCTTTCCGAAACGAGCTCTTTGCAGGGTACAAGACCGGCGAAGGCATCGATTCCGACCTCGCAAGCCAGTTTGATTTGGTCGAAGAAGGGGTGGCTGCCCTCGGGATTGTGGTTTGGTCCATGCGCCACTTCGAGGCGGACGATGCGCTCGCGACCGCAGCGGTGCGGTGGAAAGACGCATGTCAGCAGATTCGGATTCTGACCCCAGACAAGGATCTGGGTCAGGTGGTGGACGGCGATCGGGTGGTTCAGGTGGACGACATTCGTGACCGCATCATCAATGAAGCCGCTGTCACCGAGCGACGCGTGGCCCCGGCCAGCATTCCCGACTATCTGGCCCTCGTGGGGGATACCGCCGACGGGATTCCGGGACTGCCGGGATTTGGCGAGAAATCCGCGGCGACGCTGCTGAAGGCGTACCAGCATCTCGAATACATCCCGAACGACGAAGCGCAGTGGTCGGTCAAGATTCGGGGTGCCGTGGGTCTCGCAGCTACTTTGCGCGCGAATCGGGACAAGGCGCTGCTGTATCGACGCCTTGCGACACTTGCGACCGATGTTCCCCTGCCGGAAGCCCTCGAAAACTTGAAGTGGCGGGGCGCCAATCGGGCCGCCCTCGAAGGGTTTTGTAACCGATCGAACGCAAATAGTTTGATGGATCGCGCGTTTCCGGGTCTCTAATAAAGAGGCTGGCCTGTCGATTCAGTTCGCCAGCGGTCTGATTTCTTCAAAGGATGATTCGATGAAAAACAGGCAATTGCGCTCATTGCTCCTACTTGTCGTCGCGGGTTGCGGGGCGGATACCACCGGCACCGGCAGCGGCAGCGGGACCGATGCGGGTTCTCGACCTGGATTCGGCAATGGTGGTGCCAATGGCGGCGGCCTTTTCGCCGACGCCCTGCTCAACAATCCGAACGGTACGGGCTCGGGGCCCGGCGGCATCACCGATGTCTGTGGGCTGAAAAACTTCGACCTCGCGAACCTGCCGGGCGAGATGATGCTGGTACTCGATAAGTCGGGCTCCATGCGTGACGGCTTTCGGAATTCCGGCGGACAAAGCAAGTGGGAGGCCTCGACCCAGGCGCTCGATTCCGTGATCAAAGCGACGCAGTCTAAGGTTTCGTGGGGACTGAAGCTGTACCCGCAGAACGGCGCCTGTGGTACGGCTGGCCCGCCCAATCCGGGTGTCGCGCCAAACAACCACGCCGCCATCATGATGCAGATCGGGATGTTTCCTCCGATGGAAGGGCAGTACACCCCAACCCGTGCTGCGGTTGAAAGCAGCGTCGCATACCTGAAGGGACTGACCACTGCCAATCCAAAGTTCATCATGCTGGCCACGGACGGCGAACCCAACTGCATCAACGGCGAGGCCAGCACCGCGAAGGACGGTGACGGTGCTGTTGCGGCGGTCACGGCTGCCGTGGCGGCGGGATTTCCTGTATTCGTCCTCGGCGTTTCAGCCGACAAAGCAACCGCGACCGTATTGAACCAATTGGCGGTGGCCGGCGGGCGCGCCCGCATGGGCGACACGAAGTACTACCCTGCCAACAGCCGCGTCGAGCTGGAGGCCGCCATGACAGACATCGCCGGACAGATTGTGACTTGTACTTTCCAGCTTGGTACGCCACCACCTTCTCCAACGGACGTTGCGGTTGAGATCGACAACAAACGCTACCAGCGCGACGTCACGCACACGACAGGCTGGGACTACGGTGCTGGCAACACGTCGATCAGCTTCTTCGGCACGGTCTGCGAAGACATCAAGTCGGGCAAGCTCAAAGACGTAAAGTTCACCTTCGGTTGCCCCGGTATGCCTATTCCGTAGTACGGATTATCGCAACCCCAGACCCAAGACCGTTCTGCAGTAGCGCAGGCTCCGTTCAAGCTCGTCGCGCTCGAACTTCTGCGCCGCTGCGCCCTGCGGAACCACCATGGGCGGTCGGGGTTGGCTGCGGTGGGCAAGCTTCACGAAGCGAGACAAATCACGGGCGCTCACGCCCGGGTAAAGCTCCCAGAAGTCCGCGTCGTGGATCGGGAATTCGCGCGTCACCGCGGAAATCGTTTCGATGTGAACAGGCACACCCGGACACAGGGTCTCGAACCGGTCGAAATAGTCGACGAAGTCCACCGCACCCTCACCCATCGCCGTCCAGCGCACCGTGATGCCCTTGTCGGATGGCCACAACACGCTGTCACGCATGCTGGACGTGACCACGTGTTTGCCAAGAATTTCGAGATTGTCGCGCGGATCTTCAAGTGCCCAGGCTGCGTTGCCGGGATCAATATTTACCCCCACGAAGTCCGGACCGGCCTGTTGCACGAGAGACAAGAGCTCGCTTCCGCGCATGTCGCCCGAGTGATTCTCGACCGCGATCTTGATGCCCGCATCCACAGCCCGCGACCGCGCGCGTTTCAACACCGCCACCATATCGGCAATGCGCGCCTTGATCCCGCCCGGCGTCTTTCGATCCGCCGCTGCGCCCAAGATCACCCGCAAGACCGGCGAGCCGAGTGCCTTGGCCACGCGAATTCCCGTGATGAGATGCTGATCGGCATCACCGAAGTCTTTTCGAAAGACCGTCGAGGTCGGACAGATGCTCCAGGTTCCAAGATGCAGATCGATGCCTCGATCCTTGGCCTTGCGCTGCAAGTCGCCCATGTGGCCGTCGTCTAGTGACGAAAAGGCCTGGAGATCGGTAATAAACAGTGAGTCTAGTTGGAGCTGCGACGCGTAATCGATGAGCTGACTGGCATTGAGGCCAAGATCACGAACAGAATAGTTGTCCAAGCCCAGTTTGATGCCCCGACGGCGCGTCGCGACAGGCGCCTTCGGCGGCGATTTGCGCGCTGCCAATGGCGCGGATGCCGTTCCCAAAACTGCCGCCGACGCGACACCTCGCGCGACCCACCCCGAGAAGCGCCGCCTCGTAACCCCACCCGGCGCACGGTTCAGATTCCGATCCATCGGGTGCGAAGATAATCACCCCCGCGCCCGCCACGCAAGTGCACGAAGACACACTCTTTTGCCCAGATCCCCTGAACCCACGCCGTTGGTTTTGATGCGGCGTGGGGCCGGGGTAAGATGTGGATCGCTTGGTCTCCTCCTCCGATAAGCCGCGCGTTCGAATTCTGATCGTTGACGATCACTTTGTGGCGCGTTTCGGCCTGCGAGGCTTGCTTGAGTCACAGCCAGACATGGAAGTGATTGGCGAGGCGCACGATGGCAGCCAGGCGCTCGCGGCTTATCTCGAACACAAACCCGACCTCGTGTTGATGGATTCTCGGATGCCGCAGATGGATGGGGCTGTCGCAACCGCGGTGATTCGCAAGACGGCACCCGATGCGCGCATTCTGATGCTTTCGAGCTTTGACACCGAGGCCGAGATCCAGCGTGCGCTGGATGCGGGCGCAAGTGGCTACATCATGAAGGAGGCCGAGCCCACCGAGCTCTTGATCGCCATTCGTGCGGTGGCGGCCGGAAAGGGTTATCTGCCTGGTACCGTCGAGAAGGTGCTTGAACGTGGTCGCGACATGGCCAAACTCAGCGAACGCGAGCTGAAAATGCTGGAGCTCATTGCGCAGGGAATGTCGAATCGCGAGATCGCCGCACAAATTGCGCTCACGCCCGGTTCCGTGCGCATTTACGTCAGCAACTTGTTCGAGAAGATGGGCGTCGGCAATCGCAGCGAAGCGATCTCGGTGGCCTTGCAACGCGGTCTCATCCGCCCATCGCGCTAAATCGACCACCGAGGTCGAGTACTTAACTTCCGTCAAGGGGCTTTTGGGTATGCAAGATGCACGCTGTAGGTGTGAATCCGAACAAAACGACAAACGGTCTTTTGAGGGCATCCTTCACCACTTGCCTTTGCGCAACCGCGATTTCTGTCGCTGCCTGTAGCGGAAACAGCGGTGATTCGGGCGGCACGGGCGGTGCCGGAAACAGCCCCAGGGGTGGTAGCGGCGGCTCGCAAAAGGATGAAATCGTCCTCGATCGCAATCCGAACCGCAGGTTGGTTTGCGACGATCCGAATCAGGTCGAAATCGTGGCCACACCGCTGTTTCGCCTGACCAACGCCGAATATGCGCGCACCATTTCGGACTTGCTTGCGCCAATTCCGATCGACATTCAAGCCAAGCTCTCTGGCAACAACCTCCGCACGGGTTTCGCGCCGGACGAGGCGCTCGTCGCAACGAACGACGTTGTCGGCGGACACAACAGCGCTTCCGTCGATGTTGGTAAGGCCGTGTCTACTGGACTTGCGAGCTTGAAGATCGAGGGATGTCCACCTGCCAACGCCGCGGCTGAAGAAAAATGCTTCGACGCCTTTCTGAATTCATTCGTGACACGCGCCTACCGTCGCCCGCTTGAGGCTGGCGAGCGAAGCCGCCTGAAGGGACTCTACGTTGCAGAGCGGAAGGTCGATGATTTAAACACCACGATCGCCACGGTCACCGAAGCCATTGTGCAAGGACCTCAGTTTCTTTATCGCGTCGAGATCGGCGAGGAGGAACGCGATGGCATGCGAAAGCTGTCGGGACACGAGGTCGCGTCACGTTTGTCGTTCCTCATCTGGGGATCGATGCCGGACGAAGAATTGTTCAAGGTCGCAACGGATGGTGGACTCGACGACGGCGACGGCGTTGCCTCGCAAGTTTCGCGCATGCTTTCCGACGAGCGGGCCAACAACCTTGCACGCGACTACATCGAGCTTTCGTTGCACCTCGACACGCGTCGGCCCCGCGCCGAACTCGGACAGAAAAATACCAAGGTTTTCCCGAAGTACACGGCCGGAGCCGTGGCGGGGCTCAACGCTGGATTTGACCGCTTTGTCGAAGATGCTCTACTCGGTGAAGAAGGCGGCATACACAAGTTGCTGTCGAGTACCGATGTTTGGGTTAACGACGACACGGCCTTTGTTTACGGCGTGAATGCACCCGGCTCGAAGGAACTGCAACCTGTGCGGGCCGATGGTGCAGAGCGCGCGGGCATCCTGACCCAGGGATTGCTGCTATCAATCGGCGCAAATGCTGAAAAGCAAGCACCGGTCCAACGGGCGATGATGGTCCTCGATCACTTCCTCTGCCAGCCTCCTCCTCCGCCTCCCGGTGGCATGATTCCGCCCCCGCCTCCACCTGAACCAGTCGCACGCACGACCCGACAGCGGCTGGAACTGGAGCACGAAGCGCAGAGTGCGGTCTGCATGAGCTGTCACTCGGTCATCGACCAGTTCGGCTTTGCCTTCGAGCACTACAACGCGGTTGGCGCGTGGCAGGACGAAGAGGATGGTAAGCCCATCGATGCAAGCGTCTCGATCGTCGATACGTATGACGCCGACGGCGACTACAACAACGCCGTGCCACTTATCCAGAAGCTCGCACAAAGTGAGCAAGTTGCCCAGTGCCACGTCGAAAGCTTCTTTCGATTCGCCAGCGGCCGCGCTGCAGTCGAGACCGACGGATGCACCGTCGCCAGACTGACCGATCGGGTGGTCCAATCGAAGGACGATTTCCGCACGCTGGTTGAGACCTTCACCGCCAGCGACGTATTCCGATTCCGAAGCGCCCTCGTTCAATAAAGGAGCACTGCCGCATGTCATCTCAATTCAATCGACGCAATCTGCTCAAACAACTCGGAACCACCGCCGGTCTTGGCACTGCCGCCTATTTCCTGCCGACCCTGCGCAATGCGCACGCAGCCCCGCCGCCCAAGCGTTTTGTGCTGTTCTATTCACATCAAGCCACCTTGCCCTGGATGTGGGTCCCCAAGAGCGGAGGCAAGACGGACTTCCAGCTCGGCGATCTGCTCGCGCCGCTTGAGAGCCACAAGAAAGACCTGGTGTTGCTGTCAGGCATCGACTTCGCAGCGTTGGATCTGCCGGGAGGCAGGAAAGGCGAAGATGGGCACGGCAGCGGCCAGGCCTGTTCGTTGACGGCCAACGTTCAGCTCAACGATCCCGCGCAGGGCACCGCCGCTTCCAACCAATCACGCGGCACCGGGGCATCCTTTGACTACTGGCTGGCACGCGAGCTCGAAAAATTGAACGGTGGAAAATCGCCGACGCCATTTGGCGAGCAGCGCTTCCGAATTTTCGAGCGACCCCCGAGCAATGTGAACTGGGGTCGCCCCTTCCAGGACGCAAACAATACCTGGCAATACGCGGATCAGAGCCCGAACAAGACGTTTACCAACCTCTTTGGCGGCACGATGGCCTCGACCGGCGTCGACACGAAGGACGTCAATCGTCACAAGAGTGCCCTCAATTTTGCGAACGAAGAGTTCAAGCAGGTCGGAAACAACCTTGGTTCGTTTGAACGCCAGCGCCTTGAACGACACTCACAGCTGATTCGCGATCTCGAAGGTTCTTTGTCGGCGCGCGCCAGTGCCTCGTGCAAGGCCAACCCGATGATGCCACCGGTCGCCTATACCGCCGATGGAACCCGATGGGCACACACGCTCAAGCACTATCCGTTGCTGATGCAGGCAGCCTTTGCCTGCGATCTGACCCGCGTGATCTCTTTGCAGGTTGAAGAACCCGTGCCAGCAAGTTACGGCGGCCTTGATCCCGGAAAGCTCGGCGGCATCGACAACCTCCATGATCTGGTCCACGCAATCAATGTGGACAGCAAAGAGAATCAGAACGCGGAACGTCTCAAGACTGTCAAATCGTACTACAACGAGGTCACGAAGACCTTCAAGGCCGTGCTCGATACGCTGGCGGCGAATATCGAGCCCGATGGCTCCCGCATGCTCGACAACACCATCGTCCTTTGGTGCGGCGAACTTGCTCAACCGGGACACTCCACTTCCAACTGCAAGTGGTTGTTGGCGGGTGGCAAAAACGCGGGCATCAAGACCGGCCAGTACATGAACTGGGGCAACGATTCCGTGATCTGGAGCGCGTCGCCCAACCGGCCCTCCAACGGAGACGTGTTTACCTCCATCGCGCAGGCCATGGGCGTCCAGGGCAAGAAGTTCGGCAATGCGAATTCAACGAAAGGTCCGATCTCGGACATTCTCGCCTGATCGAAAGCCCGCGGACTATCCGCCGGGCCTCATTCGTGATTATCCTGCCGATGGTGCGAAGGTTTGCACCATCGGTACGGCATGCGCTTTGAATCAAGTCTGGTGAGAGCAGTTGCCCTTGCGGGTATTTCGCTGGCTTTTGTCGGAGCGGCCCACGCCCAGGCGGCCAGTCCGCCCCGAGAAGATCCCCAGATCGGCGCCTCCTGGCATCAGACTCAGAAGGTCCACGCCCTGGCGCAAACCCCGGACGGTTTTTTATGGGCAGGCACCGACAGCGGCCTGCTGCGCTACGACGGCACTCGATTTGTAACCTACACGACCGGTGACGGTCTGCGCGGCAACATCGTTCAGGCGCTGGCCGTGGATGGCAACGGATCGCTTTGGGTCGGACTGGCCGAGGGTCGGGGTCTGGCACGGATATCGGGTGGCGTTCTCGCCAGCATCGACACCGGCAAGCAGCTTGACACGTTGGATGTCCTGCGTTTGGCGACCGACGCAGATTCTCTCTGGATCGGGACCCACGACGGCCTCTTCCGTTTGCCCATTGCTGGCAGCGGAAGCGTCACACCTGTCGCGAACATCACCGGCCAAATTTTGGCGGTACACATCCGCAACGGCACCGTCTGGGTGGGGAGTTCCGACGGACTTTTTCGCGGCGATAGAAATGGGTTTCGCCCGGTGGGTATTGCGGGTCTTGTTCTCGACATCGTGACCGATCGCTCGGGAACCGTTTGGTTTTCGTCATCCGAGCAGGGCTTGATGAAGATGGAAGGCAATCAGCCGCCGGTGGTTGCACTCAATTCGGCGCCTTCGCAGGGATCAGGTGCTGCCTCGGTCGCGGGCTTCACCGCTCTCGCAGTCGATCGAGATGGCGATCTGTGGGTCGGATGGGGGTGGGGTCATGCGATCTTCAAAAATGGCGTCCTCGGCCCGCGTTTCATCACGGCACTGCACACAGTCGACATTTTGCCCGATGCCGAAGGCGGTGTATGGACCGCGACCTACTGGGGCGTCGTCAGCCGCTACGCTCGCCCACGCGTGCGCAACCAGACCTTTACCGAGGCGGGAGAGGCACCCATCGTCTTTTCAATCACCGGGGACTACAGCAATGCACTGTGGATGACGTTGCCCCGCTCGGTGCTGCGTTTGAAGAACGATGAACGAAAAAGCTACGCTTCGGGCAAGGATTTTCCCTACTGGTGCCCACGTTCACTGTCCGCCGCGCGCGCAGGCGGGGTTTGGATGGCCTCCTGTGATCGCGGCGTCGTGCGGATTGACAGCGACCAAATCGTTCCCCTCCCGTTTGCTGGTGAGACCCCCCGCGGAGGACAATCTATTTTCGAGGACAGCGAAGGCCAGGTTTGGCTCGGACTTGAAGGCGGGGCGCTGTACCGCAGCTCAAACAGCGTCCTCGTGGAGCAAATGGATTTCCCCAACGATCGCTGCAACACAGATGCCACCGCCCCGAACCTGAAAAACAATCGCATCACACTCGATGAGTGTGCTCAATCGGTCACGGACATCATCAACGCCCGCGACGGAGGGATCTGGGTCAGCCTGCGCCGCAATGGCCTCCGCCGCTTCAAGAACGGTAAGTGGACGAGCTGGAAAGCCCAAGACGGACTCCCCACCGAGAGCCTCATTGCCCTCTACGAAGATCCGGGCGGCGTGCTCTGGATTGGTACCCAGGCCAGTGGTCTGCTGCGTTTCGCAAACGGAAAATTTCAGTCGGTTCAAAAGCGGAATGGACTGCCGGCCCAAAGCATCCACGGCATCGTGCAGGACGATCGCGGTCGCATGTGGATGAGCAGCGAGCGCGGCATCTTCCGGATCGCACGCACGGAACTCGATGCATTTTTCTCGGGTCACTCCGACAAGGTCAACGGATATGCCTACGATCCACGCGACGGCCTCGAGAGCTTTGTGACCTTGCAAAGCTTTCCCGACACCATCGCGTTCTTTCCCGATGGAACCCTGGCGGTACCCATGGACATGGGCCTGGCGACAATTGACACCCATCGCGTCGATGATGTCCGCGGATTTTCACCCGCCCTCATTGAGACGATACGCATCGAAGGTCGTTCCTTTCGTCGTTCGATGCCCGCGAAAATCGATCTATCTTTCGGCAACAACAAACTGGGGTCGATTGAGTTCCATTTCAACATTCCCAATTTTGAAGTTCCCCATCGCATCGACGCCCGGTACCGATTGATTGGATACGATGCCGAATGGCGGAAGGCGGGCAGCGAGCGCGTGATTCGTTACGAGAACCTCGCACCGGGCAACTATCAGCTTGAGTTGCAGCCCTACATGGACGACACACCCTTCGGAACAATCCTGAGGAGCGATTCGGTCTATGTGCGGAGCTTTTACCGACGGCCACTTTTTTTCCTGTTGCTTGGTTTGAGCTTTTTGCCCCTCCTGGCCGCCGCGTTCGTGGTTCGGATGCGCTACCATCAGGCGCGATTCAACACGGTACTCGCCGAGCGCAATCGCATTGCACGCGATCTACATGATTCACTTGCCCAGTATTTCACGGGCATCGCGTATCAACTTGAACGATTGACGATGGTGTTGCGCAAGGATCCGGACAGCGCGCTCGACATCAACGAGGAAACCAAGTTGATGCTGGCACAATGTCGACTGGAGGCCCGTCAGGCGATCCACAACATGCGACAAGAAAGCGTTGCGCAGGAATCGTTCGCCGAAAGCCTACGCGCAGTCGCATCTGAAACCCGCATTTCGGGGATCGCGACGGTCGACGTGGCTGTCTCCGGTCCGGAGCGCAGCCTGCCGACCCGCTTGCAGCGCGAGCTATTGCGAATCGCTCAAGAGGCGACCGTCAACGCCCTCGCCCACGCCAAGGCGACGCTCATCGAACTTCGTGTCACGTTTAGTTCCGACTCGGTATCGCTGACCATCACCGACAACGGCACCGGGTTTGATCCTGGCAGTGACAATAAAAAGCCACTGCACTACGGGTTGCAAGGCATGCGCGAGCGCGCGGCTGCACTTGGCGGAGAGTTTCACCTTGAAAGCAAGGCCTCGGTCGGCACCACGATCATCGTCTCGGTGCAAATACCGGAGTGAACAGCATCAGCGTTGCACCTTGACGAAGCCACGCTTGACCGCCTCGAAGATCGCCTCCGACCGGTTGGATACCTGCATCTTGGCGAGGACGTGGCACACGTAGACCTTGACGGTCCCGGGCGTCAGTTCCGTCTTCTCGGCGATTTCCTTATTGGACATCCCTTCCACCATCAAACGCAGCACTTGCGTTTCGCGTGCACTCAGCGATCGCCGCGTATCCGCCTCGTCCATCCGTTCCTGCAAGTTGGTAGGCAAGTACTCCTCGCCGGCCACCACCTTGGAAATGGCCTCAAGAAGTTGAGCCGGACCGGCTTCTTTGACCACGAACCCGACCGCCCCGGCCTGGCGCGCGCGCTTCACGTCTAGCTCGGTATCGTAGCTCGACACGATGAGAACGCGCGCCTTGGGATCTTCCTTGCGAATGGCGGCAGTGGCGCTGATGCCATCGAAACCATCCATGCGCAGATCCATCAACACGACATCTGGCCGGTGTTGTCGATAGAGGTTGACCGCCTCAACCCCACCCTTGGCATCGGCCACGATCTCAAGTCCGCCCTGCAACTCGAGCAGTTTTCTCAGACCAAATCGCGCAACGAAATGGTCATCCACAATCATGAGGCGGGTTGTTCCCTTTACGCTGGTCACGTCGCGATCCTGACCTTCATAGAGGCCACTCCAAGGAGCGACATCGACCGATTTCGGCTCTACCTTGACCTCGGGAACTTTTCGCTTGAAAAACTTCACCACGTCCTCCATTCCGCCGCGCTGGGTTGTCGCTATTTCGCGATGGTCGTGATCTCGTCCGCCTTCAGGGCTCGGTTGTAAAGCAGCACCTCGTCCATGGTGCCAAGGTAGAATTCACCGACGCCAAACGCGTTGTTGCGATCGCCGCCAATGAACACGTCGTTGTCTTCGGCGACGAGTTCGGCGCCAAGAACCAGCATGGTGTCTTGCTTGCCGTTCACGTAAATGATTGCGGTCAAACCGTCGTAGGTTACGGCGACGTGGCTCCAGATATTGAGCGGCAAGGCCGCCGCGGACGAAATGCTGGCTCCCTCACCAAAGAAGGCGCCCGGCTTGCCTTCACCCACAAGCGCGAGACCAAACTGATTGTGAAACGAGTCGCCGAGCTGACGGCCAATGATGAACTGAGGCTTCTTGTTCAGGGCATCGAAAGCTGTGGGATATACCCAGGCGGCCAGCGTGATTTCGCCTGCCGTGTGCAAGTTGTCGAGAAAGGGGCTATGTCGGACCAGCAAATAGTTGACGTCGTCAAAGACCAAGCCTTTGCCAGTTTTTCCGTCCGCCCAGAGCTTGTCGGTATCGGCTGACACCATCACGGCCAGGTGTTTGAGTCCGGAGGTGTCGGCAATCTGGATGCCTGTCCCTTCATCCATGGCCAAATGGATCACGGCCTCCTGCCGTGGCTTGCTCGGATCGCCCGCAACCGCAGTGCCACCCGTGCCGCCGGCAACGGTGTTTGCCGTCCCGCCACTTCCCCCAGCAACCGTGCCACCGGTAACCCCGCCCGTTCCACTGGTCGTTGAGGACGAACCACCCGAGCCGCCCTTGCTTCCGCCGCTGCCGCCCTTGACATTCGTAACACCCTTGCCACCGGTTTCCGCAGCACCGCTGTTGCCGCCCTCGGACGATCCGCCTTCTCCTCCCTTGTTGCTGCCATCCGAGCCGGAAGTGCAGGCCAGAGAAAAGAGGATCCCGGAGGACAGAAGTGACAACCAGACCGAAGGCGTTTTCGACATGCTCCCAGAAATGCCTGAGTTTTCGGCTTTCGGTTATTGCCGATGGTTAACGCATATCCAAAAGTCGCCAAATCACGCAGACTTCGGCTCGATGTAGGTGATTTCATCACGGAGGCGCAGGTGCCACCCCCACATTTGCACCCGGTGATTGACGCCGGTTAAACGACCGACGGGCTGTCGTTCTTCTCATCTACCGCCGATGAAACCCAGTGGTACCGTTGAATCATGCAGCCTGTAGTACGAAGGGTTTCTCGTTTTTTGGCGCTCTCGGCAGTCGGGTTATTGTTCCCCGCCTGTACGGGTTCGATTGACGGCGCTCGGGGTCCTGGTGATCCAAACAACCCCAACCTGGGCGGTGTCGGTGGTACGGATCCCTTGAATCCCGGCTTCCCGGACAACCCCGAGGTTCCCAATAACCCCGACAATCCCAATTTCGTTCCGCCAAGATTTACCTGCGACGAAAAAGCGGTTTCGAAACAGCAACCACTGCGCCGACTGACGCGTGGGCAGTTCATCAACACGATTACCGACGTCGTCACCGAAGTTGCCGGTGGCAATGCGGCTGACGCTCTGAAGGCGATTGGCCCGCAACTCGACAAGTTCCCCCCCGACAAATACACCTCCGAGCACAACAAGGGTCGCGACGGGTATCTGCGCGCCGACATGGACGTATCGCAACTCCACGCGGACGTGCACATGGACATCGCGATCGCCCTCGGGCGGGCGATGACCGACACGCCGGCGGAGCGAACGGCACTACTTGGAGGCTGTGCCACCGATGCCAGTACAGCGAACGACACAACCTGTGTAGACGACTTTATTCGCAAGACAGGCCCTGTCATTTTGCGTTCGCCCATCACCGACGCCGACGTGACGTTCTATCGCAAGGCATTGCGCGGCACCACGGCCTCACAGGAGGCGGTGGCCGATGTGGTTGCGCTGCTCTTCGCTTCACCCCGCGTCTTGTTCCAGATTGAAAGCCAGAGCGCAACCGAGCCGTTGCCCGCCAACGAACTCGCCACGCGCCTTTCGTACCACCTTTGGGATGCACCGCCAGACAAGGACCTGCGTGCTGCGGTTTCGAGCGGTGATCTCAACACACCCGAAGGTTACCGGGCGCAAATCGAACGTCTGCTTGCCTCGCCCCGCGCCGCGGGCGGCATGGAACGCTTTGTCGAGCAGTGGTTCTCGCTCTACACCGCGCCCGATCTGACGAGCGCACTTGGATTCGCGGACTACAAGGCCCTCGTTGGCGATTCCGCCCCGACCAAGACCGCAACCAACGGCATGCGCGAAGACGTGGTGGGACTCGTCCGCTCAATCTTCGACGAGAAACGTCCTATGACGGACCTGCTTACCGACCGACGCGTGTACACGCAGGATCCCTTCGTCAACAAGATCTACGGCACCACCCCGGGTACCCCGTCCGCGCCCGAATCCGAACTGCGTGCGGGCCTCATCACACGACCTGCCTTCGTGGCATCGGGGGACTATTCGACACACCCGATTCTGAAGGGCGTTCGCCTCTACAAACAGGTGCTGTGTCAACACATCGGGGATCCGCCTGCGGATGTATTCGACACCATCGAGGCAACCAAACCCACAGGCCCGATGTCGTCGCGCGTGGAAGCCGAAACACTCACCAAGCCTTCGGGATGCATGGGATGTCACCGCGTGTTGAATCCGCTTGGATTCCCCACCGAAAACTTCGACAGCCTCGGCCGCGAACGCAGCGAAGAACGTGTCTTCGACAAGATGGGCAAGCTGGTTGAAACCGTTCCGGTCAACGCCAGCATCCTTACCGAGATGGAAGGTTCGGGCGAGCTCACAATCAACGGACCGGTTGATCTCCTGAAGGCGATCGGCAAAAGCCGCATGATTGAGTCGTGCTTCTCGGCCCAGTATTTCCGCTACACCTTCGGCAAGACAGCAGAGGATCCCGAAGCGGACGGCTGCTTGCTCGCCGCCCTTGAGGAGACCGCCCGCAAAGGCGGCAGCTTGCAAGACCTCGTCATTACCATGGCCGAATCACAGGCATTTGCTCACCGGAAGGTCGACTAACATGACCACGCAAAATTCTTCTCGCCGTTATTTTCTTCGCGGTATCGGTGGCGCTTCGCTTGCGATACCGATGCTACCCTCGCTGCTTGCACCCAGGCAGGCCCGTGCTGCGCTTGCGGCCGATGACAAAATCTTCATCGGCTTCATGAGCGCCTACGGTGGCGTGTGGGCGAAAAAGATGCTCCCGACACTCGCCAACGGCGGTTCGACGCTCGCGATGGACTACGCAGGGAAAAAGGTCCGAAAGGGACCCCTCACCGCGACCGTTGCGGGTGGAATCACCAAGCTCTCGGACGTGCTGCAGGCGCCGAGCAATGTGTTTACTCAGGCCATCGTCGACAAGATGGCGATCCTCCAAGGCATCGACTTGCCGTTTGACACCAACCACCATCAAGCGGCGACATTCGGAAACTACGCCCAGGGTGACGGGAAGGTTAAGCTGACCGGCGGTGCCAACCGCGCAACCATCGATCAGGTGATCGCCAACTCGCCGGCCTTCTACAAGGATCTGGCTGGCGTTACCCAGCGCTCCGTTTTCATCTCTCAGTTTGGCGAACTTAGCTTCAAGCAGAAGATCGCTGGCAACATCAATTCGGGCGTCGACAAGCCTCCGACGTACATGAATCCGGCCTCGTTGTGGACGGCCCTTTTCGGCAGCGCGAAGCCCAACGTGCCGGCACGACCGTCGATCGTCGACCTCGTCAAGGAGGACTACGCACGGGTCAAAAATGCGCCGCGACTCGCCGCCGCTGACAAGATCAGACTCGAAGAGCACGTCAATCGTATTTCGGAGATCGAGCGGCGGTTGAACGTCACGATTTCCTGCACCACGCCCGCTCGACCGGCCAATCCCCCGGAACCCGTTTGCGGGCAACCCGGAACTGACGTGGCGTTCTACAACAGCTACATGGACTTGCTCGTGGCGGCGCTATCTTGCGGTCTCACGCGCGTTGCAACCGTACTGCACCAGGGGTGGAGCACAACCTTCGGCGAACGGTGCAACGATCCGTGGCATCAGGAAGTCTCGCACAAGGTCGACGAGGCCGGTCCGCAAGAGTCGATGGCCTCATCCATGCGGGCTCAGTTCTCGGGGGTCATCGCACCCTTCGTGGCGAAGCTGGAAGCCGCAAAGGACGGCACCGGCAAGAGCTTGCTCGATCGATCGCTTGTCTACTGGACGCAGGAGCACGGCGTCTTCTCCCACGCACAGGAAAACATTCCTGTCATCACGTTTGGCTCTGCCAACGGCGCGTTCAACACAGGCATTCAGATTGACTACCGCGACCTGAACCGCCTCATCCCCAAGGGACAGTTCGGCGACATGGCAACCGACCGTCCCTTCGTGGGCCTGACCTGGCACCAAATGCTTGGTACCGTCGCACGCGGCTTTGGGATCCCGCAAACCGAATGGAAAGAGCCCAACCACGGCGGCTTTGGTCTCAAGCCCACCAATCTTTCGACCGCGTCTTACAATGATCGCTACACATACTGGGGTGCGACCGAGTGGAATGCCGCGTCTGACAACCTGCCCTACTGGTTAAAGACCTAGCAAAGGGTCCAACCCACCGGAACGATCGAGTGCAACCAGATCCGTGTATCCGCCCACAGGTTGATCGTTGATGAACACCTGAGGGACCGTCCTTCGCCCGGTCGTTTCGACAAGCCATTCGCGTTTTTCGTCGTCGCCGCTCACGTCGATCAATTCGGGTCGGATGCCCTTTTTTCCAAGGTATGCGACCGCCATGCGGCAGTAACCGCAAAATGGGGTTGTGTAGACGATTACTCGGGCGACCATATACGTAGGATGTCAGCAGTTGAAAATGGGTTTCGTCCGAGCGGTGATTGTTGACCCGGGGACCGATCTTTCCGGTCGCGGCGGCATGCGCTAGGTTACGCAGCGCATGGCGAAACAAAGCAATTCAAGCCTGACACTACCCGCCCTGATTGCCACCCAGATTGCCGATGTGGCTGCGCGAACACGCCGATCGACCGCGTTCATCGTCTTGCGATCGCTATCGGGAGCCAGCAAGGACGCAACAGGGTCGATCACCGCACCGACGCTTCCACTGAAACTCGAACGCGACGACGATGATCCCGCAAACGTTATGAGCAAGATCCAGACCACCTGTGGAAACCGCGAGTTCGCGGCTGCGATTGCGGGCGCCTGGACGAGCAATGGCGAGCGATTTCTGAAGTGGGCCGATACCGAGTCGGCCGCCCAAAAAGCCGAGGAAGCGGATGATCTCGACGCTGAACTGAAGGCTGCCCAGGATCCTGCGACCAACACCGCGACCCTTGATAAGCTGGCGTCAAGCGCATTCCCCCGGGTACGGGCGCTCGTGGCCGCCCATAAAAACAGCAGCGAATCGGCGATCAAACAGCTTGAACGCGATAGAGAAACCTACGTCCGGGACGCAGTGGCCAACCGACGGTTATCGGGCGTCAGTCGGTAGCGTGCAGAATCTGAAGGCAACAACTGAGGCACATAGACGATACGCATTTGCCCGTGGATGCGCAGCAATAGTCGTTCAGCGCGCAGAGCACGTTGCTGCACAGGTCCTTGGGGCACTGTCCGTCAGACGCTTTCGACACTTTCGCCGCCCGTCGCTCACAATCGTTGGAATAGGTCACGCCGTCGCAGCCGCAGACATAATCGATAATGCGGGGGCAGACTGTTGAGACGGTGGCACAGGTGCCGACCGGTTTCATCGTACCGCACGACGCCATATCGCAAAATTCGTTTTTGCCGCATTCCAAACTGGAGGTGCAACGCGCACCACCCGTTCCACCGCCTCCACCGACGCCTCCACCGGCGC
>Ga0163147_10000813_pt1 | contig 48944 bp, 37 predicted proteins | sample OliLakLV19MP6G1_FD_148597 | JGI IMG/M metagenome (GOLD analysis project Ga0163147, IMG submission 148597) | Freshwater microbial mat bacterial communities from Lake Vanda, McMurdo Dry Valleys, Antarctica- Oligotrophic Lake LV.19.MP6.G1 | ecosystem: Environmental > Aquatic > Freshwater > Lake >... | reverse complement strand
CCCTTCAGCCCTTCAGCCTCTTCTGCCTCTTCTGCCCTTCTGCCCTTCAGCCCTTCAGCCTCTTCCGCCCCTTCCGCCCCTTCAGCCTCTTCAGCCTCTTCAGCCCTTCTGCCCCTTCCGCCCCTTCCGCCCTTTTTAATAATATTTCTACCTTCATTGATCTATCCAGGCTTACTTACTAAATCAACTTTCAAAGTGAAAAAACTGACTTTCCTTCTCATCCTTACTTTTTCATTGATTCTCTCTATTGATGCACAGGACACGATCAAGGTGCAAACCTTTACCTGGGCCGATAATCACCGCGCAGATACGTTCGAGTTTCCGGATGATCCAGATCAGAAGTATCGCAAGATTTTAATGAAATACAACATGCGTTGCCATGACGCGGCGGTAGGTAATGGAAGTACAGGGTGCTACGAATGGGATTACAGTTGTAACACATTCATCACTGATCCTACACGCACGGACTCTACGCGCGCCACAGCACCTGATTATACCATTTCCAATTTTAACGGCACGAGTTTTTCGTATAGCAATAGCCCTACCTACGTTTATACCGCCTATACGCAACATGAAACCATACTGGAAGCCGGCAACCTTACCAGTGAAGCACTTTTCATCGGACCTGAACCCTATTTAGCACATAAGCCGGCCTCAAAGACGTACCGTTATCAAGTCATTTTATCGGCCGCTGATCTGGTCACCGGCAGCATGGTGATCGGTTCGCTATATGGACTGCGCATGGGACTGAAAGAACCCGGATCGAATCTTGGCTTTCTGAAAATACGTTTAAAAAACACAGATTTGTTTTCCACCGGTGATCATCCTGATGAAGACAGCCTGCAGGAAGTTTATCACAGATCAACAGATTGTTCAGGCGACTTACTTTTGCTTCCCTTTTATCAACCATTTGAATGGACAGGCCAAAATCTCCTGGTGGATATTTCCTTCACGACCGGGGCTCCATCAGATGTCCCCGGATTTGAATTTTTTGAATCCATCACTACGGATGCTGCCATCGAATCTGTACCAGAAAATGCAGAAAGTAATTTATTCTTTGGCGGCACCGGCACGCTTGATCTGCCGCAAAGTGCCATCGAAAATATCAGTGATGAAATCACTGTTTCCTTTTGGTCCTTTGGTGATCCGGCCAGCCTACCCGCTAATACACAAATTTTCGATGCCACAGATGCAGACAACTTGCGTCAGGCAAACGTGCATTTACCCTGGAGCAACGGCGAGGTATACTGGGATTGCGGTAATGATGGCACCGGCTATGATCGCATCAACAAAGCTGTTCCTGTTGAAGATTTTGAAGGCAGGTGGAGCCATTGGGCATTTACAAAGAATACGGTGACTGGTGTCATGAATATTTTCCTCAACGGTGAACTCTTTCACTCCGGTACTGGAAAAACAAAAAAAATGGAGTTCAATGCTTTCCGTTTTGGACAATCACTTGCTGATGCTAATCCCTACTTTGGTGCCATCGACGAAATACAGGTGTGGGACAAAGCGCTTGATGAAACCACCATCAAAAACTGGATGTTCAGACACACGGATGCATCACATCCACAATATGATCATCTCGTTGGATATTACCAGCTCAATGAAGGCACTGGAAATATTGCGGTGGATGCTTCCGGAAAATCAAATGATGCCTCTATTACTTTACCTACATGGAGAGAGCCTCGCGGAAGCCAATTTTTTCATAATTTTTCAGCTACCAATCGTATGCCTATTCTGGTTTTTTTACAAGGTGATTATACGATTGCAGATGAACCTACGACTGTTTTGGATTCAGTGGAGAGCACATTACATCAGGTCATTCATTATGGTGTCTCCGGTACAGATTTAATTCGTCTGGATACCCAGTACGTGTATCCTGCAGGTGACCGTCCCGTGTTTGATGAAAGTGGTACACAAATAGGTTCCCTGCATGCAGATGTGGATGCCACTATAGACATACAGACGCTACAATATTATGCCAAACGTGATGCAAGGTTTGAGCTTCTCTCCCTCGTCACACCCTATGGTATTGGTCTTGATCTGGGACCTGCCGGCAAAACCTTCACTTTTGATGTCACCGATTTTGGACCAGTGTTGAGAGGCAAACGATGGATGTCTGTTGAGTTTGGCGGTGAAAACCAGGAAGAACTCGATATCCAATTCTGGTACATCACCGGTACGCCTGAACGAGATATACTTAACATCCAACCCATCTGGCCTCAAGGGCGTGGGTATTTCAACGAAATACAATCCGACCTTCGTTTCGAACCAAGGCAAGTTCCGTTGATGCCTTTTGCAACCCACTTTAAAGTCAGATCTGCGATCACCGGTCATGAACAAAACGGAGAGTTTGTGTCACGCGAGCATTATATCAATGTCAATGGAGGTACACAGGAGTTCCGCTTTGATGTCTGGAAGTCTTGCAGCAGAAATCCGATTTATCCTCAAGGCGGCACATGGATATTTGACAGGGCAGGTTGGTGTCCCGGCATGGCCACAGATGTTCATGAATTTTCTCTGGATGGATATGCTCAGCCCGCGGAAACGGTTGAATTCGATTATGGCGTGAATGGTCCGGCAATGGGTGCCGCCAATTACCTGGTCAATAATCTGCTGGTCACGTATGGTGCTTATAATTTTAGTCTCGATGCTTCGATAGAGGCGATCGTGCGTCCTAATAATACGCATGTGGAGTACGCGAGACTCAATCCGGCATGCAATAACCCTACCATCGTTGTAAAAAATAGTGGTGAAGAATGGATTGAATCTTTGAAAATCAGTTACGGTACTGCTCCGTGGAATACTGAGGTATATTTCTGGGTAGGCGATATCGAACCGCAGGCCGCTGCGGAAATTGTTTTGCCACTACCCCCTCCGGGGTTCTGGCAGGAGGGTGGATTATTTACAGTCACGATCGTCGAGGTTAATGGCGTAGCTGACGGAAACAGCGAAAACAATATCATGCAGTCGACCTTTGATCAGGCCAGGGTATATGATTATGTTGACCCGATACAACTCCGCGTAGCCACTAATGCTACAGGTGGTGATTATTTTTATACCATCAAAGATGGCGCAGGATCTGTGGTATTACTTCGCAATAATATGTCGAGCAATACGGTATACACGGATGATTTGATGTTTCCCTCCGGATGCTATTCACTCAATTTCAGGGACTCAGGCGAAGATGGACTTTCCTTTTGGTTTTTCCCTGAAAACGGAAATGGCAGTTTACGGATTCAGCGTAAACTATCCAATGGCAATGCGATACCGGTGTATTCATTTGAACCTGATTTTGGTGGTGGCGTCCAATATGATTTTCATATAGGCGCACTCCTCTCCGCAACGGAAGAAACGGATCAGTCCTTTCAACTATTCAGCACGTACCCTAATCCGACAATGGATGAGTTGAAAATTGACTTGATCGGTTTTGAAGGACAGGAACTGACCTTTAGTCTTGTTGACTTAACCGGCAAAACAATGTTCATCAAAACGTATCAAAGTGAATCCGACAATGCCATCACGGAAATTGATTTAAGCAAGCTTGCTCCTGGTATGTATGTATTGCATGGCACGGATGGTAAGCGAAACTGGGTGAGGGAAGTAGTGAAGACAAATTAATATTGCAGGTATTGCATTTTTTCACCACTACCGTTTACTGGTGGATATCCGTTGAAAGCGTTGGTGTACAGCCATATGCTAGTCATGGAGCTTCGAAAAGTGCACCCCTATGATCCTCACCTTCATCATGGGGTTAGGTTTTCTGTTCGATGTATCAGGGATTAGTCATAGTTTTGGCCCCATGAAACACACGTGAGTGTTTACCCTTTTTCTGCTCTTTCCTTTGTATAGCATGGCGCAATCTCCATTGCCAGAAGTCCAAAAAGCACAAAAAGGTCGAATGTATTTTTATTGGGGATGGAGCAGGGATGCCTTCAGCACTTCTTCCATTCATTTCAAAGGGCCGGATTACGATTTTACGCTACGTGATTTAGGGCGGTTGATAAACCGATCAAATTTGGATTGAGTCCTTATTTCAATCCCGGAAAGGCAAGCATCGCCCCATACAATTTCAGATTCAGAAATCATCAGTGGGTATGCTAATCTACCCTCTGTTAGAACTACCATGTCGACTGCCGACATGGCCAGTCAAGACTTCCTTTTTAAGGAAGCCCCCGACTTGAAAGTCGGGACTATTCAATTTGTTCCTGCTCACTTTTTCCCCGACTTGAAAGTCGGGGCTATTCAATTTAATTCTACAATCAAGAGATGCCCCGTAGGGCCTATAGGTCGGTAATTGTGGACCAGAAAAATCATTCGTGCCCTGTAGGGGCACCACTTGATTACTCCATAGGCCTTGTCTACTTGATAGGCATCTTTTCATAAGTATGACACAGAAGCTGCGCAGTCGAGTTTTGCCCCTACAGGGCAAGAAAGATTTGTCGGATACTTTGTTACCGACCTTTTGCCCCTACGGGGCAGCACTGATCATGCTTTTATCGCCTGTGACATCAAAGCGATTTGAAAGTCGGGGCTATTCAATTTAATTCTACAATCAAGAGATGCCCCGTAGGGGCTATAGGTCGGTAACTGTGGACCAGAAAAATCATTCGTGCCCTGTAGGGGCACCACTTGATTACTCCATAGGCCTTGTCTACTTGATAGGTATCTTTTCATAAGTATGACACAGAAGCTGCGCAGTCGAGTTTTGCCCCTACAGGGCAAGAAAGATTTGTCGGATACTTTGTTACCGACCTTTTGCCCCTACGGGGCAGCACTGATTCTGCTTTTATCGCCTGTGATATAAAAGCGATTTGAAAGTCGGGGCTATTCAATAAAATTTACATTTCATTCTCGGTTGCTGAAAGGAGTCGAAGCATTCACTTACTTTTGCCTTCCCATGACGGACCTGGAGCGGTTGATTGACTTGTATGGTCAGGATGCTACTGTAAAATTGCTTCAACAGGCTCTGCTGGCGGATCAGGCACACCTAGGGGTGTCCGGATTGGCTGGCAGCGGGAAATCCTTTGTCCTGTCCGGACTGATGCTCAATGGCTGCGGCCCCTGGCTGGTCATCGCCCCAGACAAAGAAGCCGCCGCTTATCTCCACAATACCCTCGCTTCTCTCCTGCCCGATTCGGATATTCTTTTTATCCCGGATAGCTTCAAACGCCCCGGTCTCATCGAGGAAATCATCTCCAGCCAGGTAATGGAGCGGACGGAGGCGGTCAATAAGATGCATTCGAATGCCACTGTAGGCTACCAGAAAGCTACGATGGTCGCCGTAACCTATCCTGAAGCACTGACAGAATCAGTCATATCGCCTACCTCTGTATCCAAACAACAAATACAGATCAAAAAAGGCGAAAATCTGGGCGTGGATGGTTTGCTTTCTCTCTTGGTGGATATCGGCTTTATCAGGGTTGATTTTGTATACGAGCCAGGACAGTTTTCTATCCGCGGAGGCATCATCGATATTTTCTCCTTCGGAAATGAATGGCCTTACCGTGTCGAACTCTTTGATGAAGAAGTGGAAAGTATCAGACTTTTTGATCCGCTGACACAGCTTTCTCAACGCAACCTTGCCTTGGTCAACATCATCCCCAATGTGCAGACCCACTTCGAAACCAAAGAATATATTCCTTTACTAGAGGCTATTCCATCTTCAGCCATCATCTGGATCCAGGAGCCGGGGCTGATCATTGATCGGTACCAGGATACCTTTGAACGATTGTCTTCGATCAGCATCATCGATATAGATCCGGAACTCTTTACTGTGCAAAGGTTTATTAAAGAAAAACAATTTACCTCCACGTTTGCATTTATCGAGGCACTCAAATCCAGACGTGTCGTCATCGAGGGCGATAGTAATGAATTTGTGCAGGCTTCTTCGGTGATTACTTTTAAAATGAAATCGCAGCCGAGTTTCAACAAGAATTTTCCACTGCTCATCGACGATCTCAAGAGCCAGACGAAAACAGGTCGCACCAATTATATCTTCACGGCCAATGCCCGGCAAGTGGAACGATTCTATGCTATTTTTGAAGACCTCGGTGCGCAAATTCAATTTACACCCATTACCAAATCGATTCACGAAGGATTTATCGATGCCTCGGCCAAAGTGGTTTGTTATACGGATCACCAGATCTTTGAACGCTTCCATCAATATCAATTGCGCAGAGGGTTTACAAAAGACCAGGCGTTCAATGTCCGGATGCTCCGAGAGCTCCAACCCGGTGATTTCGTAACACACATCGATCATGGTATCGGAAAATATTCCGGACTTGAAAAAATAAACATTGGAGGGCACCTCCAGGAATCCGTAAGATTATTTTATAAAAACAATGATATCCTCTATGTCAGCATTCATTCGCTGCATAAGATTTCAAAGTTTGTAGGTAAAGATGGAACGGAACCGGTGCTGAGCAAACTTGGTTCAGATGCATGGGAGAATCTCAAGCGAAAGACAAAGTCCAAAGTCAAAGACATCGCGCGCGAACTCATCAAACTCTATGCTTTGCGCAAGAATGCACCCGGCTATGCATTTGCACCAGACGGCTACTTGCAAAATGAACTTGAAGCATCTTTTATCTACGAGGACACCCCTGATCAGTTCAAAGCAACCCAGGATGTCAAAGAGGATATGGAAAAACCTCACCCCATGGACCGCCTTATCTGTGGTGATGTAGGTTTTGGAAAAACAGAAGTAGCCATCCGCGCTGCATTCAAGGCCATCACCGATGGAAAGCAGGTGGCTGTCCTGGTGCCTACCACGATCCTCGCATTACAACACAGCCATAGCTTCAGAGAACGTCTTGGTCCGATGGGCGCAAGCGTAGATTATGTCAACCGATTCCGCTCTGCCAAAGAGAAAAAAGAAATCATGGAGCGCCTCAAGGAAGGTAAGCTCGACCTGGTCATCGGTACACATGCATTGCTCGGCAAGGAAGTCGAATTTAAAGACCTCGGCTTGTTAATCGTTGATGAAGAACAAAAATTTGGTGTCAGCGCAAAAGAAAAGTTGCGGAAGATCAAAGTCAATGTCGATACCTTGACCTTGACGGCGACACCGATACCACGCACACTCCAGTTTTCATTGATGGCAGCACGCGACTTATCGATCATACGCACACCACCACCAAACCGTCAACCTATTCATACGGAGCGGCGGGTCTTTAATGAAGAGGTCGTCAGAGATGCGATCTATTATGAAGTCAACCGTGGCGGCCAGGTATTTTTTGTACATAACCGGGTCAAGACACTCCCGGAGATCACGGCACTGATTAAACGCGTGTGTCCTGATGTGGATGTCGCTATGGCCCATGGACAGATGGAATCAGACAACCTTGAAGAAACATTGCTGGCATTTATTAATAAGAAGCACGATGTACTGGTCAGTACAAATATTATTGAAACAGGCCTTGATATACCTAATGCGAACACGATCATTATCAATTATGCCAATCAGTTTGGCCTCAGTGATCTGCATCAGTTGCGCGGCCGTGTGGGGCGTTCTAACAAAAAAGCGTTTTGCTATTTGTTTGCACCACCGTTGAGTTCTTTAACGCATGAAGCGAGAAAAAGACTTCAGACCATTGAAGAATATACAGATCTCGGTAGTGGATTTGATATTGCGATGAGGGATCTTGACATACGCGGAGCAGGTAACCTGTTGGGCGGAGAGCAAAGTGGATTTATCTCTGACATCGGTTACGAGACCTATCAGAAAATCCTGGAGGAAGCGATCCAGGAATTGAAGGAAAGTGATTTTAAAGACCTCTTCAAAGAACAAATGGAGCGGGATCGCAAATATGTCCAGGATGTACAGATCGACAGTGACATGGAAATGCTGATCCCTGATGAGTATGTATCCAACATTGACGAACGATTAAGACTCTATACAGAACTGGATAATATAGATTCGGAAGAAGGCATTGAAAAATTTGCGCTTGCCCTTGAGGACAGGTTCGGCCCAAGGCCCCGTGTGGTGGAAGAATTGTTTGAAGGCTTAAGACTGCGGTGGATCGCCAGGTCACTTGGATTTGACAGGGTGACCTTGAAAAGCACTGTCCTGCGCTGTTATTTTCATAAAAATGCCCAATCCGCCTATTATGAAAGTGCCATTTTTGACCGGCTGATCAAATTACTTGGATCCAAAGGCAGGGTATTGGATATTCAATTGAAACAATCGGCTACCCGATTGTTAATGATCAAAGAGAAAATCAAATCCATGAAGTCTGCGCGGGAATTTTTACTTTCACTTCAGCAGATGACTGACCAAGAAATCGTCTAAAGGCCAATGAACCAGATTAATGAATTATTTACCAATGTCCAGATTGACTTAAGCGGACTTCCCGAAGCCGAGCAGATGGAGATGATCCCACTTGAGCCGGCTTACAAGACTGTCAGATATATCTCAGCAGCACTTGTCGCTGTAGTGTTCCTATTGGGCAGTTGGATTTTTGCCCTATCCCAGCCTGATTTATTTCCGTATGGTTTGATAGTTGCTGGTTTGATGACCTTGATATCAGCCTGGATCGTCATGTATGCGGGCATTGCTTTTGACTATAAGGGGTATGCCGTACGTGAAAAAGACATCACCTACAAATCCGGATGGCTTTGGAAAAGTATGACGACAGTGCCTTTCAACCGTGTGCAACATTGCGATTTGCGACAAGGCATCCTTGACCGAAGGTTTAACCTTTCAAAGCTGACCATCTACACGGCTGGCGGACAAAGCACTGATCTGATGATCCCCGGCTTATTGCCGGACACAGCAGAAAAGCTCAAGATCTTTATCCTGAAGTCCACCGAACAGTCCATTGAAGAGGAATAGATAAATGGACAGCTCCTCAAATCTCTATCAGCCACAACGGCAATCGCCTAAAGCGGTCATACTGATTTTGCTAAAGTATATCCGGATCATTATCCGGCAGATGTGGCCTATCCTGTTGATCGTTTTGATCAATCCTACCAGTGGCAAAGGGATCATCATTACGATCATTGCACTCGGCATCGCATTTATATCTCTTATCTATTCATTGGTAGCCTACACCCGTTATTATTTTTTTATTCAGGACAATGAGTTGTGCGTGCGTTCCGGGGTCTTTAGGAAAATAGTTTTAAATGTTCCCTTTGACCGAATACAATCCATCGACTTCAAGCGCAATCTTGTGCACCAGTTTCTCAATGTAGTCAGTGTCCAGGTCGATACAGCAGGATCGAAAGGCAGTGAACTTGAGCTTGATGCCATTGAGCTTGAACGTGCGGAAGAATTGCGGGAGATCGTGCTGGCGTATAAGCGTGAACGGAAGGTTTCAACAACGGATCTTGCAGATCCCATCCCTCCAATTCCAGTGATACAAGAGGCACCGGAATTGATACTAGCATTGTCACCAAAAGATCTGATCAAGATCGGTATAAGCGAAAACCATCTCCGCACAGCGGCTATCATCTTTGCTTTTTTCCTTGGACTTGCAGATGACCTGGACCAATTATTGGGATGGGACATCTATGGACAGCTTGAAAATACAACAACCGCCATGTCCATCTTTGGATTGCTGGCTACCTTGCTGGCTATACCATTGTTTATTGGTGTTTCCTTGGCTATAACCCTGATCAGGACGATATTGAAATATTACGGACTTAAATTTTGGAGAGAAGGAAAGAGTTTTAAAGTGGTGAGCGGTTTATTTACCCGAAATGAAAAATCGATTCAGAAATCAAAAATCCAGGTGATCCGTTGGGTAACTTCACCCTTGAAAAGAATTTTTGGGATTTATCAGATGAATATTTACCAGGCCACCAATGTGGATCAGAATCAGGATAAGTCATTAGTCATACCGGGATGTTATCAGCAACAGGTGGATCATACGCTGGATACGATCGTGCCTGACTTTAAAGATGCTGTTTTTACGGCTCACCGGATGCACCCATCTATTGTCCGCCTGATGGTCTTCGTGTTTGGCTTTCTTCCTGCTGTGCTCTTTGGATTTATGGCCTGGTACAATGAAGGCATGATGCAGTGGATGCTGACACTTGTATTTCCGCTCGCCATTTGGATGGGCTATTTGTACCAGCGTAAAAGGAGACTCAAGATTGATCCGGATTTTATTGTTTCCGAGGGAGGTATTTTTGGCAACAGCTATAAGTTGATCGAAATATATAAAGTGCAAAGTGTCCATATCGAAAGCTCTCCGATGCAGCGCCGCCGTGGACTGACTTCTCTGCATGTCTTTACCGCTGGAGGTGATATTTCATTCCCCTACCTCAATGCGGCTGTTGCCCGGTTGGCGAGGGATTATATACTCTATCGAGTGGAACAGGAAGAGAAATCGTGGATGTAGTAAAAAAACAATCCTGTAGGGGTTCAAAATTTTGAACCCCTACAGGATTGTTTTTTTTATTACTATTAAAATCTATTTGCGGCCCAGCCACCAACCGACTATGCCACCGACTATGCCCCACATCACCGTAACGACTATGATATCGATGATTGCGCCTGTAAAATCGGTCATCACTGTCGATGTGGCATACCAGATACAATTCATCGCCAGTGATATCAAAAAGCCAATGAAAGCGCCTCTTTGTAATCCGGTAGCAAAAGTGGAAATGCTGGCCCAATTGGAAAAAATATACGCTACGAAGAACCCCTGGATAAGATTTCCAACTACCAGTAGGGGCATATTCATATCTTCTTCAGCGCGCATACAGGCAGCATTAGAGTAACTAGCCATGGTATCCATCAGCAACATGCCGTATAATATCCAGCCCAGGAGAAAAAAGCCAACCCCACCCATAAGGCCGGCCACAAGCATTTTAGTATTCATTCGTTTTGTTTTGAAAATGTGAGAAATATAGTTGTCCGTTAAAATTAATAAAAAGGAATCAGGATTTCAAAACATGATTTTCCCGAAAAGCCAAATGAATAATCACACCTCCCCTCTCCCGGAAAACTTTTTCCATCAGCAAAGTCCTGAATAAGAGATGCGCCGGGGGTGAGTAATCCGTAAATCCGTGACTATGAAAATTCTGCGGTGAGCGAAATCAAACTGTTTGCTCCAAAAAGTTGATATAGTTAAAACCCTCTGCCAAGGGATTTTTCTCAACCCTCAGAAGCAAAGTTGAGCTTAAGTTGACTTAAGATCGCGTACTACGGATCAAAAAAAACATTACTAAAAGCAAATCACTGGTGGCCGTTTACAGCGGGAGGGAAGAAATTTATCTATGGATACTATTTTTACTGATTCACTACAAACACAATGTTGATCTTGAGTTGGCCCAAGTTGTAGTGCAGTCTTGAGTTGAGACTAGAACAAATTTCTAAAACTGATACCTGCTTCTACAATCTCCTTGATTTTGGAAATAGGAATCCGGTCCTGCTTTAGCGTATCCCGCTCACGAATCGTCACCGTCTGGTCTTCGAGACTCTGATGGTCAATCGTCACACAATAAGGCGTACCGATGGCATCCTGTCTCCTGTACCTGCGGCCGATGGCATCTTTTTCATCATACTGGCAGAGGAAACTAAATTTGAGGTCATCAAATACCTTTCGAGCCATGGCGGTGAGATCGTCGTTGTTTTTCAACAAAGGCAGTATCGCACATTTGACAGGCGCAAGAGCCGGATGAAACTTCAATACAATACGTGTTGAATCTTTCCCGTCTGCATCCGGTACATTTTCTTCGGTATAGGCGTTGCTCAAAACCGCGAGGAACATACGATCAAGACCTACAGACGTTTCGACAACATACGGCACATAACTTTCATTTGTCTCCGGATCGAAGTACTGTAGTTTCTTGCCGCTCAATTCCTGATGACTGGTGAGGTCAAAGTCCGTGCGCGAGTGTATACCTTCCAGTTCTTTAAATCCAAACGGAAAATCAAACTGTACATCTACTGCAGCATTTGCATAGTGAGCCAGATTTTCGTGATCATGGAAACGGAGTTTGGATTCCGAAGTACCGAGGGCACGGTGCCATTTCATCCGTGTTTCTTTCCAATAGTTGTACCACTCCATTTCTGTGCCGGGCTGGACAAAGTATTGCATCTCCATCTGTTCGAATTCGCGCATACGGAAGATAAACTGACGGGCGATGATTTCATTACGAAAGGCCTTTCCGATCTGCGCGATACCAAAAGGCAATTTCTGACGTGTGGTTTTCTGAACGTTGAGGAAATTGACAAAGATTCCTTGTGCTGTTTCCGGGCGGAGATAAAGTTTCCCTTCTTCTCCGGCGATATTACCAAGCTGGGTGTGAAACATGAGGTTAAACTGACGCACTTCCGTCCATTCTCTCGAGCCACTGACCGGATCGGCGATTTCGAGTTCTTCGATGACGGCTTTGAGCGCGGGCATATCGCCTGTACCCATCGCCTCGACAAACTTCAGATTGATCGTATTGTATTGCTGGATGTATTCAGCTACACGTGGATTTTCCGTCTTGTACTTATTTTCATCAAAAGCATCACCGAAACGTTTGCGAGCTTTTTCGATTTCCTTGTCGGCCTTGGCCATGATTTTTTCCAGGGCCTCCTCGATCAGGACATCTGCACGGTAGCGCTTTTGAGAGGCCTTACTGTCTACAAGGGGATCATTGAAAGCATCCACATGGCCGGAGGCTTTCCATATTTTAGGATGCATCATGATCGCCGAATCCAATCCAACGATATTATCATGGTTCTGCACCATTGCCTTCCACCAGTAGGCTTTGATGTTGTTTTTGAGTTCTACACCATATGATCCATAGTCATAGACGCCGCTCAGCCCATCGTAGATTTCACTTGACTGGAAGACAAAGCCATACTCTTTGCAATGGGATACGATGTCTTTAAAAAGATCGGTGGACATGATTGCTTTCTTTTAAGGGGGGCAAAGATACATTGCATAGGGCATAGGGCATAGGGCTAAAAGCATGAGGTTCGGGAGTTTGTAGAAGGGAAGTAAACACAATTTAAAATATAGGGTCCCTGAGCTTGCCGAAGGGATAAAAAAGAGCTCCTATCAACCACTGATTCTGCGCCGTTGAGCCTGCGGCACAAGGCGCAGCGAAAGGGGAGGTTTTCCTTTCCTCCCTTCGACAAGCTCAGGGACCCATTTTTTATTCCTTTTAACTTTTTACCTTGAGACATACATTTAGAAAATGCAGATCAAACAATCCTCCAAAGTCTATGACGTCATCATCGTGGGATCCGGTGCAGGTGGCGGCATGGCTACCAAAATACTCAGCGAAGCCGGTTTACAAATTGCGGTAGTTGAAGCAGGTCCCTATTTTGATCCGGCCGATCCGGCACATAAGACCCAGATGAAATGGCCATGGGAGTCTCCCAGGCGTGGAGCAGGTACCACCAGGCCCTTTGGTGATTTCGACAGCGCCTACGGTGGCTGGGAAATAGATGGTGAGCCTTACACCCGCGTTCCAGGTACTCAATTCGATTGGTTTCGCTCCCACATGCTCGGCGGTCGAACGAATCACTGGGGCAGGATCTCTCTTCGCTTCGGGCCCAATGACTTCAAACATAAAAGTATTGACGGTCTTGGCGATGACTGGCCGATCGGGTATGATGATGTCAAACCTTACTATGACAAAGTCGATAAATTGATCGGTTTGTTTGGCAGCAAAGAAAACCTGCCCAATGAACCCGATGGATTTTTCCTTCCGCCTCCAAAACCGAGGCTGCACGAACTGTACTTTATTAAGGGTTCACAAAAAGTGGGTGTGCCGGTGATCCCTGCGAGAATGTCAATGCTCACCAAAAAAATCAACAACGATCGCGGTGTTTGCTTTTATTGTGGTCAATGTAATCGCGGGTGTTCCGTCTATGCTGACTTCTCTGCCGGTACATGTTTGATATTCCCTGCTCAAAAAGCCGGAGGGCAAATTGATCTGTATGTCAATTCGATGGTGCGCGAAGTATCAACCAATGATGAAGGCAAAGCCACTGGTGTCACCTACATCAATAAAGATGACCGGCAGGAGTATGCACTGAATGGGAAAGTCGTAGTGCTCGCTGCTTCTGCGTGCAGTTCGGCTCGTATCCTTTTGAATTCTAAAAGCAAACAACATCCCGGTGGATTAGGCAACTCTAGTGGGATGGTTGGAAAATATCTGCATGATTCGACAGGTGCGAGCCGTGCTGCCTTCATCCCGGCACTGATGAATCGTGACATGTATAATGAGGATGGTGTCGGTGGAATGCACATCTATACGCCATGGTGGTTAGACAACCGCAAGCTCGATTTTCCAAGAGGCTATCATATGGAAATGTGGGGAGGCATGGGCATGCCCTCTTATGGTTTTGGATTTAATGTAAACGATCTGAATAAACATATCGGTGAAAAGGTGGGAGGCTATGGTGATCGGTTGCGCGCTGATGTCAAAAAATTCTATGGATCTATAGTGGGTATTTCCGGAAGAGGTGAATGCATCGCGCGTGAGGAGAATTATTGTGAAATCGATCCAGAGGTAGTTGATGAATATGGAATACCGGTCCTCAGGTTTAATTATACCTGGACTGATCACGAACGTCATCAGGCCAGGCACATGCATAATACGTTTGAAGAAATACTGGATGCTATGGGCGGAAAGATCCTGGGAGAAAAACCAGGTAAAGAAGATGACTTCGGTCTTTTGGCGCCAGGGCGCATAATCCATGAAGTGGGGACTACACGTATGGGAAACAATCCTTCAACATCAGTGACCAATGCCTATGAGCAACTTCATGATGCCTCAAATGTATTTGTCGTAGATGGAGGCCCTTTTGTATCGCAAGCCGATAAGAATCCGACATGGACTATACTGGCACTGGCATGGCGAACATCCGATTATATCATTGATCAAATCAAAAAAAGAAACATCTAATCCATTATATCATACATCGTATGGACAGAAGAGATACTATCAAATCCATGTTGGTCGGAAGCATTGCAGGAGGATTCATCCTGACGGCATGTCAACCTGATGCGGATGAACATAAAAAAACAGAGGCCGCTTCGGATGATCAATATGGTCGAACCGACAAAGAAAAAGCGCATGATCTGCAGGTCTTGGGAGAAGCTTTCTTTAACGAGCATGAGATCGCTACAGTAGCGGTGTTGTGTGACCTCATCCTTCCTGCAACGGCGACTGCAGGATCGGCAGTAGAAGCAGGGGTACCTGAGTTTATTGCCTTCATCGTCAAAGACATCAAAACGCATCAACTCCCATTGCGTGGTGGGATGATGTGGTTGGATCACGAGGCGACAAAGCAGTTGGGTCAGGTTTTTATCACATGTACTACTGTAGAACAAAAAGAGCTGCTTGATGAAATCGCCTATCCGGACGATGCCTCCCCCGAATCGGGGCAGGGTGTCAAATTCTTTAACCTGATGCGAAACTTAGTTCTTACCGGATATTACACCACCAGGATGGGCATTGATGATCTTGGTTATATAGGCAACACACCGAATACATGGGACGGTATACCCGATGAGGTTCTTGCAAAACATGGGCTTTCTTATGAGCAGGAATGGCTGGCCAAATGTATTGATCAGGAAAAACGGGCTGTGGTGGCGGAGTGGGATGAGGAGGGGAATTTGATCAATTAGGGAAAAGAATCAAGGGAAGAGGCTCAACTTAAAGAAGAATTTACATAGTCCCTAATATTAGGAAACAGCATCAAATATGCTATAGTGCAGTCATTTATTGAAAATTTAACTGCCTGAAAACCAAGACATTTCAAGGAATTTAGGGACTTGCTTCCCTTAATTGGAAAAACCACTATATTTGCCGTCCCAAATTGCCCCCTTAGCTCAGTTGGTTAGAGCGCCGGACTGTTAATCCGTAGGTCCAAGGTTCGAGTCCTTGAGGGGGCGCATGATTAACAAGGGTTTACGCGAGTGGACCCTTTTTCTTTTTCATCAATCGGCAAGCAGAATCGGCAAGCAATCGGCAAGCAGCCACTTTTGGCTGTGCTTCTACAAAGATAAGGGATAACTAAATATCTATGAAGGGGGGTTAATCTAAAGTCCTATGAATATCAGGATTTTAGAAAAGGTTTCAGCATTAAACTAATAGAGAGAAGTATTCTCTCCATTTGCTGACCGCCAACCGACCATAAAGCTTCTTTCTGTATTCTTTTCTTGGGTTGAGTTTTTCGAATCAGAAGAAAAAACTTCTTCGTAAGTCTTGAAAAGGAACCAGTTTCCAATACCTGAAATGTTCTCATTTACCTTATCCATAATTGACTTCATTGTGGCCGGATTCTTATAAATGAAAAGTGTCCTATGGGCCTTGTCATGCTTGTACTTCTTTGAGGGACTTTTCAGGTTTAAGGCATGTACATGTGATTCTACTTTTTGATAGGACTTCTTGGTATAATCTTCATTTTCAAACTCCAGACAAAAAAGCTTTTGACCCTTTGGTGTATCTAATAAAAAGATTGCATCAGGTTCAATATGTCGATTGTCTAAAACCGGAATACGAGTTTTGCGGACCAACTTTTCCAATCCTCTTACACTCCCTAAAACCTCGATATCTCGGTCATAAAAAATGATCTTAGCCTCGTTTTCCTGACAAGCCAGGTAAAGTTCTATCTGGCAATCAATAGCACCTGTTCTATGGAATAAAGTTTGAGCGGTGAGTTTGGGTGTGTTTTGACAGAAGTTGATCAGTTGGATATCCATCTTTAATTCTTTGGACAAGAACAAGGCACCTTTCTTTTGCAAATAGTATACATGTCCAATGCCATAATTGGTCGCATCCATAACACCTATCCATTCAGCTTCCAAAAGTGGCTGACAGTGTTTAGTAAGGGCACTATTATGTTTTTCGATTTCCAGGCGGGTAAGTTGTTTCCTGGTCAGAAACTTGTAAATAGAAAGTGCCTTTAGAATGGATAAACTTTTAGCTGGAATCACAACTTCAGAAATCTGTATCGTCAATCTTAATGGTCAGATTCTGGCTTGTATCCGTCGAGGTTTGACCCTTTTCGCTCAATTGTCTATTGTTCTGAGTAAAACCCCTTTCGTAGTTCTCTAATGACTTGTAATAATGTTCGATCATATATGAATCAATCCTCTCCTTGGCTTCCTCTTCGGTATTATAGAACAAACTTCCCGGTGTATCCAGGAGCAAGTCAGATGAGGCAAACTTAAACGCTTCTCTATCTCCAGACTTAAGATAAAATTCATATTTCTTTACTTGCATTAGTTCATCTTTCTCTACACCTACATCTGAAGAAATAGCTCCCATGGAAGCCGCAGAATTTCGACCTATGATCTTGTTTTCTGTATTGCTAAGCATGGCTTTTACCATTCCGTCGTCAATTTGTTCGATATATTGATGTGCTAAAAATAGGAAGGTATTGAACTTGCCAAATTCAGAGAGGGCGCGTTCTATAGCTGCACTTACAAATCGCTGGCATTCATCCATGAAAATAATTGTTCTTGGGCGCTGATCACGAGGTAATCGATTTCGCTGTGCAGAAATGTTTTGGGCATCTGACACAATAAGCCGTCCAATGGCTTCAGAACCAATATTGCCTAACCTGGAGAAATCAAGGTTTACCACTACTATCTTTCCATTGTCTAAATAAGATTTAAGATTAAAACTGCTTTCTCCATTGGGTCCTATCAAAATACCATTTTTAACACTATTGTATTCACGATTTTTCAATTCCTTAAGCCTTGCATGGTGGTCAAAGTCCAGAACCTTAACCGTATTCAACATTTCCTTACTAAATGTATCACCTTTGTACTTCTTAGTCGTTTACGTTGAAGTATACCCAAAGCCCATCAGCCAAATCCTGCATACCAACTCCCTCTTTTTTCCATCACAACCGGACTATATCTGGTGGTGTAGAAGTTAATTTTCTTGTCAATGTTTTTGCAAGACTCTGTTCAATCTCTTCCTAACGCTACTAAACTGATTAAGAGTCTGCCTCCCGCTAGACGAACAAAAATCGAATGCTTGCAACTACACTCTAAGCAACTCCAAACTCTCCCTCATCGCATCCTCATTCCTAAACTGTGAGTATATCTCAGTGGTAGCAAGAGAGGAGTGACTGAGATTTGCCTGCACAGCTCTCATATCAGCTCCCTTATTCGCACTGATTGTAGCAGAGGTGTACCTGGCAGTATAGTAAGAGAAATGTCCTTCGAAACCGAGTTCTTCCGAAATCTTCACATACCAATCCCGAAGATTTGATGTAACATCCCTTTTTCTTTCATTGATCGCCTTGTCACTCTTGTCATATTTATCTCCAAGGATGAAGTCGAAGACATACTTGTTTTTAGTGTTTGAATATTTCTGAATGATAGCCAAGCATTCGGGAAGAAGAGGTTTACCAAGACTGGAGTTGTGTGTCTTAGCCCTATCAAAAAACCATAGTCCATCTCTTACATCGGACAGTCTCATTAGCGCGATATCCTTCAGATTTACACCCATCGTGAAGTAACTGAACTTCCAAAGATCCATAGCTCTTTCTTCTCCTTCATTTTTTGGTATGTAGGCAATGAGTTTCCTGACCTGATCCGTTGATAGTCTTTTAATAAGGGAAGATTCTTTTTTGATTGTTTTCAGATGCCCAAATTTGTAACCTATAGGATTGTATCCGGTCTTGAAAGGCATTAGTTTCATATCGTGTCACCTCATCTTCAACAGCCTTCGAAAAGATTGCTTTCAAGCCTCTCATCATTCTTTCTCCTTTGTGGCCTCTTGAGATTATATCGGCTTCGAAGTCTGCTGAAGGACAATCGGACATCTTCCATCAATAGGGGGACACATTGGTCCGGATGCTAATGGTGAATGGATTCGGCCGGAAAATAGCGGAAGCTTTTAATTTATCGCAATTGTGACCTGGACTTCCGAAGAACCAGAAACTAAGCCATATCCGTTATGAATATTTGTGTAAGGAGAACTATTTGCTATAAAAGGATAATCAAAGGCATCCTCCTGAAGGGTTATGGATTCTTCATAATTCTTTTGCGAAATGGATAACATTCTCAATGACACAATCAGATGCGTAATGATGAAAGATTCATTGCCATTAAAATAATCCCTGTCCACAAGCACTTTAATATTTCCTTGGGAAGTCAGGCATTCAGGAATGAAAACAGTTCCTTCGCAATACAGACCAATACCTTCCGTGATTTCTTGTATTGGAGAATTCACATCGCCATTGGCTATTCCAAAAATGGACAATTCAAAAGGTAATTCATTTGGCAATATGATTCTGAATTCCAGGAATCCTTCGTAATCATTCTGCGGCTCAGCTGTCCACCTAATTTGCTCTATAATCCCACTGTCGGGAACTATTTCCCAATCGGAGAATGCGGCAGGAAAGCCCGTCGCTATAGCTTCTACTTTGTATGAATTTCCGGTCCTTGCCTGTATATTTCCTTCGGTCTCAAAGAATCCGTTTCCGATATATCGAAGCATATACATAGTATCATTTTCTAAAAGTTTTACTATTGCATTAGGTACATAAAAGCTGTCTCTAAAAAAAGTATCAAGAGGCGGCGATGTTTTTAATATTCTGACCAGGATTTCCTGATTGGCTTCAAAATTTGATAATATAATCAATTTATCCCCTTCATATTGTAAAGGGAAATTAATTTCTGTGCTGTTATTGCATCCTATAAAAAAAATACTGATACAACAGATGAAATATTTGCCTATTAAATTATTTTTATTCATTAGATCAGGTTAAAACGAGCGTGTGTATTTAACGTAGGGTAGGAACCTGAACAAGGATATTTGCTGTACAAAAGGAACCAAGCCTATGAGTTGTTGATTTTCATCAAGTATAACTTTCTTATTTAACCGTAAAAAATAAGGGTTCTTTTGGTTGTATACATTATAGACCCCTAGATTCCATTCATGAAGCCTGTTATTTTTACCCACCTTTGAGTGATAAAAAGAAATGTCCATGCGATGGTATGATGGTAATCTGTATGTATTCTTCTTGCCATATATATAAGAAATATCACCAAATTGGTTACTGCTTCTGGAAACAGGTAAATCAATCGGGGGACCGGATTGAGACTCCCATGATAAATTCATTTTCCAATTTCTTGGAAGGTTAATATCAAATGATGTCAAAAACACATGGCGCCTGTCAAATTTATAAGGAAAACCCTCTCCATTATCAATCCTGCTAAACCAACGATTGCTTTTCGAGTATGTATAATTAAATTCCATTTTGAACTTATCCCAGGAGAATCCATGATGAAATTCTAATCCCCAGGCCTCACCATTTCCACCAGATGCTACAAATTCATCAAATTTGAAACTGGGTGGCAATATGAAGAATCCTCTTCCAATTAGTTCATTCAAACCACTGAACTTACGGAAGTAACCGCTTATTTGACTTTGTGCAGTTTTTCCTAACCAATTGAAATTAATTCCACTGGAAAAATTATTACTTGTAGAAGGCTTAATATTCTGACCGGCTAAAACCCAAGTCTCATAAGGTAGGCCTGAACCAGTAGAATTTAATGATTGAATTGACTGAAACATTTTGTCGTAAGACAACGAAAATTCCAGGTTTTTACTTTCTTTATAAGAAAAGGATATTCTCGGTTCTAAACTGGTATAATTTATATTTTCAAAGTGACTTAAAAACAAAGATCCACGCAAGCCTCCTTCTATAGTGAGTTTTCCTATGTCAAGCGTATTGTGAAAGAAAGCAGCAAGATTAGAACCTCGGGAACTGGTGTTGCGTCGAAATAACGTATCAGTCACTGAATTCTCAATAATATATGATACCTGCGCTGTTGGGATATTTCTATAATTTGCCTGCTCAATACCATAGTTTACGGAATAAAATGGATTTATCTGTGTTGTGAAATAAATTTTCGCTCCAAAATCGACAATCTTATTTTGCTGAATAAAATTACTTGAAAAGGCTTTATCATCCCCACCTTCAACAGTCTGAAATTTGAGACTGAAATTATAATCAGACTTATAAATAATCCCATTCAGAAACGTTTTTTTACTTAATGGGTGTGCATAACGTGAGGAGAAGGAAAAGTTCCCCCACTTAAGCAGGTTTTTATCTTCATCGATAGATCCAGAAAATCCACGGTACCTTCCTAACATCCTATCATTAGAAAAATATAAGCTAAAATAGATTTTGTCCTTTTCATTGATATCGTAATTCAATTTTAAATTGCCATCAAACATACTATACGTTACAAGATCCGTAGCTTCACCTGAAGCATATAAACCGCGTTGTACAAGTGTAAGTGGCAAAATTGTAGCCGCCCTTAGTGAAAACAGATATGAGCCTCTTTTAGAAAATAGTGGCCCTTCCCTGACATAATCAGAACCAATCAATCCAAGGCCCAATTTTTGCCGGGTTGTATCTCTGCTTCCTTCTCTGAGCCTAACATCTATCACTGAAGATAGCCTGCCTCCATATTTAGCATTGAATCCTCCTTTATAGAGATCAGCACTCTTGATAACATTTGAATTAAAAATAGAAAGAAACCCAAATACGTGATTTGCATTGTATACAACTGCATCATCTAATAATAAAAGATTTTGATCCGGGCTTCCACCTCTTACATGAAGTGAAGCACTTCCTTCAAGTCCTCCCTGAACACCGGGAAAGCGAAGAAATGCTTTCATAGGATCTGCTTCTCCCATTAAAAACGGGAGTGATTTCAGTTTTGGAATATCAAGTGAATTTCGATTGGAATTCGGAGGCATGGCTGCGACTTGTACGACAACCTCTTTAAACGAAAATGGCTCAAGATAAATTTTTAGAAGATTGGTTCGCTCAACACCACGTATTGAGATTGATTTTGTGATATACCCTAAATTTTGAATGACTATCGATTCTATATCACCTGTAAGTGATAAAGAAAAAAAACCATACGAATTAGTGATCGTATAGCTTTTACTTATTGGCAAAGTAGATATAGTGGCTGATTCAATGGATTCACCTTCAGGATCATAAACAAACCCTGAAATAGTGGTTGTTTGCGAGTTGACTTGGGAGATAAGGAACAGGGCTAACAATTGTAAAAGAATGCCTTGGTAACGCATTAGTTGTTAATGATAATTAATTTTCAATTATTGTGCATTCACGCACAAATGTGCCAGAACATTTCTTGATCTCTCCTCTTACTGTACCAGAGTCGACTGAAAAGGTCACCTGTGGCGTGCCTCCGTAAGATACAATTTCATGATGAATTTCATCATTATTGAAAACCTCAAGATTAAAAACATCCGTAACAGTACAAGGGCATCCAGGGGAACCGTGTTCTGTATAAGTAACGTTTGAGTTCAATTCTACGCTTTCAGCTGTTTCCTCAACCCAAAAGCCAATTGAATTTTTCTTCTGAGCTTTTGCTTGGGAGTCGATGGCTGCAAATGCCAGCAGATTTGTAACTGTTAAAGCTGTCCGAACTCTTCTGTTATTCCCGCTTACACAAGCAGGATTTCCTTCCTGAGTACATACTGTGCGAACATTTGATTCAATTTCAATATGCTCATTTGGACTTGTGTGTACAAGAGGACTGTTCAGGTCTTTTGAAATTAAAATTTCCTTGTCTTTCAATGACACATACATGGTTTGATCATGCTGAATAAAAAATAAAGTGCCATTGATTCCAATGAACCCATCAAAATTAACTAAACGTCCAAAGTATGGTGATCGTACGGTCTTGAAGATTTCATATCCATCAATATCGTTACCCTTTATTTCAAAAAGAGTTTTGTTCTGATGCTGAATTTTGGAAAGATTGACTTCGTTTTGTAGCCATTCTTAAAGAATGTCATAGTAGTCAATTAACGATCTAAAATTCTCGTAACCATCAATAATTGCTGTAGGGTCAATTCCTGCATTGAGTTGAATATAGGCTTCCTTGAAATTCTGTTCAGAGTCAAAATAGATTATACCATCTTTTACTAATCCAAGTTTATCTGAAACTGGTAGATTTATATTCTCGTCCTTACAACCGACAGAGAATAAGACAATAAGTAAAGCGGCGAGGGAAAAATTTAGTGTTTTCATGTTTATTGAATTTAATAATGCTTTACCAAGGCATGGCATGAAGATAGACATCTCCGCTTGATAAAAAAATATGATTTTTAATTCGTCAAAAAACAGTGTAAACCACTAATTGTTTTACTTTAATTAAAAGCCAAGAAAGCCAATTATGTTTTTCATCTTAGTACATGACATAAATTAAAAACGCCATATATTGTGAGTTGTAAATCAAGCTTTTATGCTTAAATCTCACGTATATGGCGCCCGTAACACAAGATACCAAGTTCATTGACATTTTCCGCACTTTTTTTGAAGGCTTCAACCTTGGCCGGCTTAAGACCCTGGTAGAATTTGTACAGGCCATGAGTTCAGCCCGATCAGTTAATCTCGTGAAAGTAGCTGCTGCAATGAAGCGTGGTGTGCTACCTGATAGCGCGTATCGCCGGGTACAAAGATTCATTCATGATATCCGTTTAGATCCAAAGTTGTTAGCTCCGTTTTTGCTTCGATTAGTCGGCATTAAAGCTCCATATACACTGATCATGGATAGAACCAACTGGGAATTTGGCAAAGCCAAAATCAATTTTCTCATGTTGAGTGTATTGGGGAACGGATGGAGTATACCTGTCCTTTGGATACTCTTACCTAAGAAAGGCAACAGCAATGAAGAGGAGCGAATTGAATTAATGAACCGGTTTATGTCCATATTTGGGCAAGATGTGATTTACAATTTGCTCGCGGATCGCGAATTTATTGGAGACACCTGGATCAAGTATTTGATTGGCCTTACGATCCCGTTCGATATTAGGATCCGGGCCAACATGTTAGTCGAAAGCAAAGGCAAGTTGATACGTGTCAGTCGATTGTTCCGAAAGGCTCTATTGAATCAACCCATCACGATTCATCATCAGGTCATGATGGGAACCAATCTTGTCTACCTTCAGGGTCAATCGATCATCAACTCAAAAACGAATCGCAGAGAATGGTTGATCACATGCACGTATTGTCATCCCGGGATGAGTATAAAGCGATATGCTGATCGATGGTATATTGAAAATATGTTTAGAGATATGAAGTCAAATGGATTTCAATTGGAATGTACACACCTTACACGCCTTGAAAGATTGGATACGCTGATGAGTATCCTGGCAATCGCATACACCTGGATGATTCGGATAGGCATGTGGGTTAAAAAAGTAAGACCACGTATCTTTAAGAAAAAGAAACATGGACGACCGGCGAAGAGTATTTTCAGAGGAGGATTAGATGAGTTCATGCATTCTATACACAGCCTGAATTTCAGAATGATGCTGAAATGGATGAATTTTTTGTCATGTACTTAGGTTTTTCATAAATTGTTTATTATATTTATTGTAACTATTCAGCTCAATTAAAGAGTATATCCGGAGATGTAAGTGCATTCATAGGCCTCTTGTCCTGCAGGATAGCTGAATTGAAGATGGAGCGAATAATTGCATAACTCTCAGCTCCCTTCATAGATCTGAAACATTTACTTACGTTTTCCTTTACCTTCAAATTTCTGATACCTCGTTCACTTTGATTATTGGTGGCTGGCACAGCCGGATCGTATAAGCAGGTGGTAATGGATTCGCGATATTTTATTAGCCGTTTTTGAAATGTTTTAATTTGCCGGGTTCGTTGGTTAAGTATTGCTCTCAATAAAAGATCCAACCGGGTTTCAATCGCTTTTAATTTCTTAGGAGGGGGATTGGCCTCTTTGGACAAGTCCACAATTTCCTGAAATAAGGTTTTCAGGTTCATTGCCCATCTCGAATTATAAAAATCGATAAGCTTGTTGCAATCTCTTATCAAATGAGCCATGCATAATTGAAACTTCCTGCACATAGTTTTCAATTGGCTCGCCCAACAATCGCTTACTAATGTAAAATTATGCATCACCTCTCCCAATACATCTTGTATTGTTTTGTACCCTCGATTCTTAATGGGAATGATATATGAAAATCGATCTGTACACCAAATCCACATCCACCGTCTTTCCCCTTCGATTTTACATCCTGTTTCGTCCGAACCTACGCACGGGGATTGGAGGATAGCTTCTTTGATTTTACAATATCCACTTCGTAGTTCCTCTGCTTTTTGTTCTATGCAGGTCTTGATGAACCCTGTACTCACCTGACAATCATGTATTTCAAAAAGCATTTCACGTATCCGCTGCACCGGAATAAACTGGTATACATTCATGTATACAATCAGATTCCTGATATGATCACCATACTGTACCTGACAATAATCCAGTGTACCGGGAAGTGTGCCTTTATTGATCAGATGACAACAAGGACACACCTTTGCTATCTGCCGATGCTCTGTTACTTTTATTTTAACAGGTGGAATATCCAGTATTTGCCCCCTTTGATCTACAGATCCTTCAATTAAAGATAAATCAGTACCACATTGCATACAGGTGGCAGAACTGTGATCCTGCACAGCATCATTCTCCTGACGCATCTCTAAATATTTTCCCTCATGACCGGGTTGTCCACCTCTTTTTCGATTGCTCTTTTCACGGGTAGATGACAGTCGTTTGGATCGTTTCACATCCTTGCTAGGGGGTAAAGAACTATTTCTGCTGGTAGAGCCTAATTTCAATCGTCGGATTTCATCGCGTAACTCCTCGACCAGGCGTTCTAGATCAGCTATACGCCGCTCATATATTTCGTACCGTTCCTCGTGTGTCAATGATTATAGACCTTGTAGTCCAAATATAATCATTATTTATAATATGTACCATCCTTCAGTATTCTCGTTAGATTTGAGCTGAATAGTTACTATTTATTAGTATCCTAAATAAAACCATTTTGACAAATTTTATTCTCAAATATTATTAAACTCTACCTTCATACCTAACATGATTTCTTATCGAGTTTGATTTAACCTTAAGACACCTGACACTCGCCAAGACCATCATCCACTGAAAATCTTCGTCTTTATTAGTGGTCTTCGAATAAAAATATTATCCTACGTATTTAAAACATTACCTACGATGCGCAAAGATCCACATGAGAATAAACAAACCATTGGTATCGGGCCGTTGGAATATTAGATGAAGTGAAAGCAAGTTTAGCTTAACTAATGTATACATTACTCATATTTTCCAGAAAATAACTTCTGTTTATACTCTCAATAACTCCAAACTCTCCCTCATCGCCCCTTCATTCCTAAACTGTGAATAAATCTCAGTCGTCGTAAGAGAGGAGTGACTAAGATTTGCTTGGACGGCTCTCATATCCGCTCCCTTATTTGCACTGATTGTAGCCGAGGTGTACCTGGCTGTATAGAATGAGAAGTGTCCTTCGAAACCGAGTTCGTTTGAAATCTTCACATACCAGTCCCGAAGGTTTGATGTTACATCCCTTTTTCTTTCATTGATCGTCTTGTCACTCTTATCATATTTATCTCCGAGGATGAAGTCGAAGACATACCTGTTATTAGGGTTTGCATATTTTTGAATAATTGCCAAACATTCCGGAAGAAGAGGTTTACCAAGACTAGAGTTGTGTGTCTTAGCTCTATCAAAAAACCATAGTCCATCTCTGACATCGGACAGTCTCATTAACGCGATATCCTTCAGATTTACTCCCATCGTGAAGTAACTGAACTTCCAGAGATCCATCGCCCTTTCTTCTCCTTCATTTTTTGGTATGTAGGCAATGAGTTTCCTGACCTGATCAGTGGATAGTCTTTTAATAAGGGAAGAGTCTTTTTTGATTGTTTTAAGGTGGCCAAATTTGTAACCGATAGGATTGTATCCGGTCTTGAAGGGCATTAGTTTCATATCGATCACTTCATCTTCGACAGCTTTAGAAAAGATCGCTTTTAGACCTCTCATCATTCTTTCTCCTTTGTGGCCTCTTGAGATTATATCGGCTTCGAAGTCTTTGAGAACACTTTTACTTACATCTTCAAAATGAATTTGATTTTTTCCCAGGAACTTTTGAATGGCTCTAAGATTGTCTCTATAGTAAACAGCAGTTCCGGCTTTTCCCATTGCATATAGTTTTGAGATGTGTTTGTTAGTAAATGCATCTAATGTGTTTGGTGCCTCCTTTTCATCAAAGAGTTCAGCCCAAAGCTTGTAGTCCCAATCTTTATTCGAGAAGTTGTTTCTATAGATCTGCTTTGCTCTGGATAAAGCGTCATTAAGTTGATCATTAATTTTTGTGGCACTCCAAGCAGACCTTTTAATGCAATCATGATCCGGGTCAAATTCATTGGGTAGACAAGAAATACCAAGGCGCTTGCGCCTTACATTGGCCTTATCATTTCTCCAGGATATTTGAAGGACAATCGGACATCTTCCATCGTCCAAAGGTTCGGAAGTGTAGAGTTTAATGTTGAATGAAATGTGTTGAATCGGCATACAAATAGCATTAATTGAGATAAAACAATTATGCGTATCTGTTTGTATATTAATGAATTAGATGCAAAAGTCAAGCGAGAATCGTTCTGTTAATCCGTAGGTCCAAGGTTCGAGTCCTTGAGGGGGCGCCATGAAGGACTTCGTTCGAAAAAGGACGAGGTCCTTTTTCTTTACTACGCCTTCATGGCATGCCCTCAGAGTAAGGATTGCCTATTAAAAATGACTTGGTCCTTTTTTCTTGGTGTGAAGGCGAAGCGAATCCCCATTTTTCAGTAATCTGAAAAATGGGATGAGTGTAGTCCTTCATACCTTCACCTTCATGGCACACCCTAGTATTTACGCTTTCATGGCTGGTCCCAGAATTTAGTTCTTCATAGCATAAATGAATAAAAAATTTGCTGGGCGCGTCTTTGAACTTGACAGGATGGCTTAAACTCCCTTAACTTTCCATTGAAAATGCTGAGTTTTTTTCACATTTCATTTTGACTCACCAGTTAAATGATCTTTCAGTGTCCTTTTATTATACATATGTCCTTTTTAGTGAAAAGGACCATAAACTCTATATTGGATATTCAAAAGATGTCTACCGCAGACTTGAGCAGCATAATTCCTGTTTGAATACTAGTACTGCGCCACGTCGTCCTTTACGGTTGATTTATCTTGAAGCACATATCCTTGCATCTGATGCTTTACGACGGGAATCTTATTTCAAAACATCATCGTAAATGATCATCGTCACCCATCTCAACACCGGACTCATTGTGCAGATCAGCCAGTGCTCTCGCGATTAGTTCAAAATGCTTTCTTGTCATCCATTGTATAGAGAGATAGACCTTGTGGGCTATGCATGAAATTAAAAAGGACAGGTACTTAGTAGATGTGGAAAGCGTTAACTTTAATCCACATGAAAAGACACCCAAAGAAATGCTCTTTAACCATATTGGTATGCACTACCTTATGCCTCGCGTGTATGCAGGCTATATTTGCTCAACAATTGTTCAGCTATGGACCTGAGGAACTAACTGCATCCATCCATTACAATGAGTTTCTGTATGGCATTTATAAGAATCATTATAAGACGCTGCCGGCTTATCCAATAAAGGGAGCCTATTCTCCAACCGGGTACTCGAATTCAGATATGAATACATCACCTGGTTTAGCTTATGGGGTTGGGGCGTGCAACTACATTTATATCCATACGGACGAAAAATTACAGCCTGGTCATCAATATCGTGCTAGACTTTCCCTTAAACTTTCGAAGGCTTACGAACAAATGCCCTATTTCAAGGCACACTTTGGAATAGCCCTGACATCCGATTTGTTTAATAATCATTTCGGTCTTTGAAGCAAACATTATGTACCCCTTGACATTAAAACTGCCGATGAGCTTGTTTCGATAGAATTAGTTTTCAGACCACTCTGTACCTCGAAGTATATAGTGCTGGGCGTATTCCACGGTCCTACCATGGACAACCTGGAAGGCTCTGCCTTTCAATATGGCTTTGCGTTACATAACCTCCTGGTTGAACAGTATGATGATCCACAGGCTGATTTTGCTTATATATGCGATGCATTTGAAGAGGAGCGATTAGAAAAATTATTTTCTACCGGTTATGATACGGATACCATTTACTTCAATAGTGGGTCCGCTGAAGTAGAGACAAAATTTTTTTCACTATTGGATTCAATCCCTTCCAAGCTCAGGACTAAGCAGGATCTCATTTCACTTTACGCTTATACCGATAATGAAGGGAGTAACAATGATTCACTAGGTGCAGCACGAAATGCTACTGTCCGTGAGGCGTTGATAGCGCGTGGTGTAGATACAACAAGAATATTAAAGGTCAATTACGGAGAATCGAAAGCTTCAAATAAAATTTCACCCGATGATCGCAGGGTAGAAATTGACGTAAATCGGGGCAAACTCTTCCAGAAATATTACACGGATGCTATTCAGGTAGCGACGCTAGGGGATTACAGAATAGCCCAAGCCAAGATATCACAGTGGATAAAAATGGTGGCACCTGAAAATGCCATTTACGGATTATTTGATTGTTGGGGTGAGGGAGAAAAAGCAACTGTATTTCGGCTGAATCTATTAAAGAATATAAGGTCCAGGTAATATTACAAAGGTAAAGATATGAAGTTCACCTTTGACTCTCTGTATTGTGAAGACCAGAAAGGACGAACACTGTCGATGTACTTACGAATGAATCACCTGCCTGACTTTAGTGGTAATTGTAATTATGATATAGACTCATTGCTTTCTGTAAACCATGATAGCATAGTTGATCGTATTTATGCAACGTACGGATTTCCCACGATAGCTGATGTTGGTGAGCGCGGCAACAAGGTCTTGCCATACTTGATATTACATGTAAGAGATACCTCATTCCAAAAACGGTACTTACCTATCATACAAAAGGCGTGTGAGGAGCAGCTTATCAGTTGGGAGTATTTCGCAATGCTTTATGATAGAATTAATATCACCCGTAATGGTCATCAGCGGTATGGTACACAATGGATACTGGATAAGAATCGTACGCTTTCCGGTTTATATCCATTTGAAGAAGAAGATATGGTAGCTGAATATCGCAAGCAGGTTGGGTTAGTCCCCCTGAGTGACTTTTAATTACTTCAGGTTAGCCAAAATCACGTACTTTTACCCCCACTAAGTTCTTTTCTGTATTTTTTCATCAATCGGAATTGGTTGCATTTACCAGTGCATTAATAGGGAATCGTGTGTAATTCACGAACTGTCGCGCAACTGTAAGTAACATTCATGTTCTGCCGGTCATGCCCACTGTCTGCTCTGATGCGGATGGGAAGGGTGGCAGAATAGTTACAAGTCAGGAGACCTGCCTCTTCCGTTCTGCCTATCACAGGGCAGTATCGACAATGCTTTCGCGATCAGAAGCTTCACGTCAGATTTGATATTTGTACCAGATTACACATCTGACGTACGATATCTCTTCCCATCGTAGCCTCACATCGGGTTTTTCTTGTTTTCTTTCCAGCATTGTAAAGTTCAGAATGAATCTTTAAGGCTTTGTCCGTTATGACATGCTATTATTAACGCATACAATGATTATATACAATGATAAAAAAGATTCAACTCCGGTTTCCAATCATACTCCTCCTGATACTGGTGTGTGCATTCAGCAGAGTCATTCCGCATACCTATAATTTTTCGCCGTTGGGAGCGATGGCTTTGTTTGGAGCGGCATACTTCTCCAAAAAGTGGCAGGGGCTGCTGATCCCATTGATCGCTACATGGGTCAGCGATCTGTTGATCAATAATGTAATCTACGCTCGATATTATCCTGAGTTCACCTGGTTTTATTCGGGCTTTTACTGGCAATACGGAAGCTATGTACTCATCTCCATCACAGCGTTTTTTCTGCTTCGAAAAGTCACTCCACAAAGAGTTTTAGCCGGTGCTCTTTCAGCAACCGGTATATTCTTTTTGCTTTCCAACTTCGGATGCTGGCTAGGCAATCCTATGTATGGCCAAAACATATCCGGGCTTCTTTCTTGTTATGCCGCCGGTTTGCCTTTCCTGAAAGGCACTTTGCTAGGTGATCTTGTTTACTCGGGGGTCCTGTTTGGAAGTTTTGCATTGATACAAAGTCAAATTCCTGTACTTCGATTAAAACAAGCATAGTTAAAGTCATTGTATTATCCTTAAATTTTCCATTATGAAAAAGCCTTTACACATCCTGATCCTTTTCATTGGCGCATTTATGGCCACTATGAAATTATCCGTAGCGCAAACCATTTCCACCTTTGATGCCCTTCCGCTGGAACAGGATACTTTTTGGAATGGTTCGGATATGCCAATGGGAACTTTTTTTGAAGATGGAAACGGTGCTTTCCCAAATTACTATAGCCCTGAATTTGGTGGCTATTGGGGAGGTGGCTGGGCGTATAGTAATATGCGGGATAGCACGACCGCCGGTGCAGATAATTTGTATTCTGCCATCACGGCAATTGGTTTTGATAGTTCGCCAAACTATGCAGTAGGCACCTTTAACCCGGTGATAAATTTAAGCACCGCAGCCATTGGAAAAGTTCCAGGAGGATTCTATGTGACGAATGCTACGATCAGCGCATTGAGCATGAAAGAAGGTGATTTTTTTGCAAAGAAATTTGGTGGCGATAGCGGTAATGATCCAGACTGGTTTAAGATCACAGTGCGAAGTTATTACCAGGGAGCATTGACCCAGGACAGTGTTGAATTCTATCTTGCTGACTTTCGATTTGAAAATAATGATGCCGACTATATTTTAAAGACATGGGAATGGGTTGATCTCACTTTATTGGACAATACGGATAGCCTGCATATTTTCATGTCTTCCAGTGATACCGGAGATTTTGGAATGAATACACCCGCATATCTCTGCATAGATCATTTTACAACTGCCGATTATGAAATTTTTGCGCCACCCGTGGGTGTGGATGGTACTACGGCCATCCATAAAGACAGCTCAGTATTTGTAGCATGGGCCACAGGTGCTCAGGTCATCCGCGGCTATCAGGATATTTCCGATCCATCGCTGGGATATGCGACTACCGGAGATAGCACCTTGGCATTAGGCCAGGCAGGTTCAAATGGACTAGTAAGTCTGGGAGATGGGGGATCTGCTGTCATGACCTTTGCTGCTCCAATCATCAATGGAGAAGGATGGGATTTTGCGGTATTCGAAAACTCGTTCAGTGACGATTTTCTCGAACTGGCTTTTGTGGAAGTTAGTTCAGATGGTGTGAATTTCTTCCGGTTTGCTGCTACCTCTTATACGCAAGACGAAGTCCAGCTCGATTTAGGTGGCACTATCGATGCAACACAGATCGACAACCTTGCTGGCAAATACCGTGCACTCTATGGCACACCCTTTGATCTGAATGAGTTGGCTTCCGTGCCCGGATTAGATATCAATCACATCACACACATCAAAGTGATTGATGTAGTCGGCAGCATCAATCCTGAATATGCCACCTTCGATCAGTATGGCCATATCATCAATGATCCCTGGACTACGCCATTTGCATCCTCTGGATTTGACCTGGATGCTATCGGCGTCATCCATTCAGAAATAACGGCCACTGAAACGCTTTCCTCGAATGTCGGGTTCGCCGCATTTCCCAATCCTGCAAGTGATGTCTTTTATATCAGTTTAGATGAACTGGAATCTGCAAAGCCAACTAAAATATCATTGACGGATGGTACTGGAAGAATCATTAAATCAGATTGGAGCAATAGTGGTAATGCTGTGATTGAATTCCGTCTGGACGGAATTCCGTCTGGGGTGTATTTTGTTTCCTTGTTCACACCTCTTGGATCATCCACCTTGAAACTGATGGTTCAAAAATAAACAAGGCTATATATAAATCTAGTATCAAGGCTTCAGCTCTGACCAGTGTCGTTTCGGCTCCGCTCAACGACCGATACCTTATCCATTTTTAATGCTCCATATGCTGATTTCTCTATCCTCAACAATTCTCACATTGACGTTTCGGCTACGCTCAACGTCTTCAATGATCAATCTAATTACACTTTTGTTGAGCGGAGCCGAAACGACACATGCATGATTATTGAATTAGAAAACGTAGAAAAAAGATCACCTAGAATTTACGAAATCACCGGTCGTTGAGCAGAGCCGAAACGACCTATGCATGACTAATGAAATAGAAAAAGTAGAAAAAAGATCACCTAGAATTTACGAAATCACCGGTCGTAGAGCGGAGCCGAAACGACACATGCATGACTATCGAAATAGAAATAGTAAAAAAAACGATCACCTACAAATTACGAAATCAAAGGTCGTTGAGCGGAGCCGAAACGACACATGCATGATTATTGAATTAGAAAACGTAGAAAAAAGATCACCTATAATCTACGAAATCACCGGACGTTGAGCGGAGCCGAAACGACCTATGCGGAATCAAAGATCCTGGTTATTGATGTTTCGGCTTTAATGGGTAATAAATAAGTAAATAAATTTGACTTCGGTAAGCCCATTTTTTACAAGTATTATAAATAAGTTTGAAAACTTGAGGTAATCCTGCTCGAATAGATTTGTCTTCCAAGTAAATATCAGGACCATAAACTCACATTCTGCTGCTGACTTTTGGCATTCGTCAATTCTTTCCCGTCTAAAAGGGTTCCAAGTTTTGCATCTTCCCATATTTCCTTTACGTGTGCCATAATTCCAACCTAATCTGTGAATAATATAACTTTTCCACAATATTGTGTAAGAAAAGTTTACTTCAACTCTCCCAACTTTGATGCTTAATTTAAATCTCAATTATTCATCCTTTCAAATAAATATATAAAATGGAGAAAACACCTAAGTCCGTAAATAACGGAGGGTCTAAAACCACACCATCATCACCCGTACAAGCAAAAACAGATGCGGCGCAAGGTCTCAGAGACTTGTTCGTTGACGAATTAAAAGACATTTATTGGGCTGAGAAAGCATTGGTTAAAGCGTTACCAAAGATGATTAAAAATGCATCATCTGAAGAATTAATTACCGCGCTTAAAGGACATCTGGAAGTAACTCAAAAACAAGTTACCAGGGTTGAGCAAGTATTTGAAGCCATAGGAGAGAAAGCCGAGGCAAAGAAATGCGAAGCAATGGAAGGATTGATTAAGGAAGCAGAGGAAATTATGGAATCAACCGAAGTGGGTGTTGTGCGTGATGCAGGTATTATATCAGCTGGTCAGAAAGTAGAACATTACGAAATTGCAACGTATGGCACACTTTGCTCATTTGCAAAAACGTTAGGAGAAGATAAAGCGGCTTCATTGTTGGCAGAAACACTGAGCGAAGAGAAAGAAGCAGATGAGAAGTTAACTGAAATTGCTGAATCAACTATAAATGTTGAAGCAGCAGCTGAGTAATATTTAACGGACGAAGTAATACCTAAGCGCTACTAAGAGCCATTTTAATATTTCTATTAAATTGGGGTGAATAACTTCCGCAAGGCTATTTATCACCCTTCTTTCCATATAGACCACTACCATGAAAAAGCATTCGTTCTTTTTTATCTTATTGATTTCATGGCTCATGCCTTTATCAGGTTGTGCGGCTATAGGCGGTATATTTGAAGCAGGAATGGGTGTAGGAATATTTCTCGTGGTGTTCGTCATTGCCGTCATTATTTTCTTCGTCAGCCGGATGGGAAAAAACAAATGATGCAAAATGAATCTACCAAGATCAACGGCCTATTTTGATGGCGATACAAAAGTGTAAACCACCATCACCTTGCAGGGAATGTTGAATTCAGCATTTAGAAAATAAATAATAAATTTTGTTTAGTGGACCTTCAGGATATGTCAGATTGGCGCAACGGGCATCAAGAACACAGTGATTTTCCAATCTTCTCACTGTGACCAACGAAATGGTAGGCGAGTTTGTAACCCGTATATATTGAAGTCCACTAAGCAGATTTATTTCAAGCGTTATTCTAATCACCAATCATAAGCTACATAAAATGAATACCCCTGTATCCGGACCCATTGACGGCAATATCACGTCAGGAAAAAATGAATCTTTTTGGATAGCATCAACGCCACCAATCGTTTTTGAAAAGCTCCAACACAATATAGAAACCGATATTTTAATTGTAGGGGGCGGCATTGCAGGATTAACAACTGCATACTGTTTATTAAAAGCCGGGCGAAAAATAACTTTAGTTGAAGACGGATACATCGGCAGTGGAGAAACAGGCCGCACCACAGCCCACATTACGTGTGCTTTAGACGACCGCTATTTTGAGCTCGAAAAAATATTCGGTAAAGAGAAAGCCATGCTGGCAGCGAACAGCCACATGGAGGCAATCCAATTTATAGCGAATACCGTACATCACGAAAAAATTGATTGCCATTTCAGGAGCGTTCCAGGGTATTTGTTTTTAAGCGGAAGCGATACAAAAGAAACATTAGAGAGAGAGTATGAAGCGACAAAAAACGCAGGATTGCTCACCAAAATGTTAGCGCAAGTTCCTGCATTGGAATCCGAAGAAGGAAAATGGTGTATCGAGTTTCCCAATCAAGGGCAGTTTCACATTATGAAATATATGAAGGGTCTTGCAGATGCAATTATTGACCTGGGAGGAAAAATCTACACTGAAACAAAAGCGGAGGAAATTACAAAGGAAGGAGCAAAAGCAAATGGTTTTCAAATTAAAGCTAAACATATCGTAGTGGCTACTAACACTCCGGTAAACGATTGGGTAGCCATGCACACCAAGCAATGGGCTTATCGAACCTATGTCATAGCTGCAAAAATACCGAAAGGAAAATTGCCCTATGCTTTATGGTGGGATACCGGAAATAAAAATTCAAAATGGATTGCCGCACCTTATCATTATGTGCGCCTGGCAGAATTCGATACCACCCATGATCTATTAATTTCGGGTGGCGAAGATCATAAAGTTGGACAAGCCGATGATGAAAACATTCCGGAAGAAGAAAGATATTCCAGATTAATAGAATGGACTACTAAACGATTTTCCGCCATGGGAGATATTCAATACAAATGGTCGGGGCAGGTGTTGGAGCCGGTAGATTCAATGGCATTTATCGGAAAAAATCCAGGAGACGATAACATATATATCATCACGGGCGATTCAGGAAACGGAATCACTCACGGTACATTGGGTGGAATAATTTTAACGGACATAATTACCGGCACCAAAAATCCATGGGAAGATTTATACGATCCTTCCCGCATTACCATGAAAACCGCAGGGATTTATTTGCACGAAGCTGGTCAAATGGTTGCACAGTATGCAGACTGGATTAGCAAGGGCGATGTAAAAGATGCCGACGAACTAAAACCAGGTCAAGGAGGAATAATTTCTTCGGGATTAACCAAAATCGCCGCTTACCGTGATGAACAGAATAATCTGCACGCCTGCACTGCCGTTTGTCCGCACCTCGGAGCCATCCTGCAATGGAACGCTGAAGAAAAATCTTTCGATTGTCCTGCTCATGGTTCACGATTTACAACAGAAGGGAAAGTAATCAATGGTCCTTCAACAGCAGATTTAAAAAAAGTGGAAATCAGAGATGAATCTATTGTAAGCAATGCATAAAACTATTTCAAATAAATAGTACTAGTCAATACAAATAATTAAATCGGAAGTAAAATCATAAGTGTCTCGTCCCGAAATAGCTTGTCCCCTTAAAAGCTGACAGGAAGAAAAATACAAAGAATGCTGACATGCCATCAGGCACGATAAGGAAATCGCTTCCCGTAAATTGAGCCAATCCCAATTTTATGGCATAAAGATGATCTTCCTCTCCTCCCCCTACACTCCACCACTCAATCTCACGATATATTGACCAGGAGCAATTTGAAGCTTCCGGAGGTCAAGGTGAGTTTGCCTTAAGCCGGTTACATGGGGGTAGGAGGTTTTATAGAACATTTGCCCGGTATCTCCAAATACCTCCAAGGTTATATCACCGCTTTGATCCCCGAAACTGGCTTGTAAATGTAAGTTCGAATGGGTGGGATTTGGAAATACCTTTAATTCTAAAGATGGACGTTCATTGGGAACAGCATTGACAAGATCTTCTTCAATATTCAGTATCTGATTGGGAAGAACCCCTGTCCTGTATTGCTTGATTCCGGATGGCCATTCAATCAAGATACTATCTACCAACACGGTTGACTTTCTCTTCTTAGATAAGCACCGGAAAAACGATATTAAGCATACTGGGGGTTTTGATCTTATGTCAAAGGAAATAGCATTGAAACATATAATACGGTTCCTGAATCTGTCCAAGGTTCCAGCATTGAAATATCCAACAGGGTCCCTGAGCTTGCCGAAGGGAATAAAGAAGGCTATTCTCAGCGCCGCCTCTTCGCGAGCGAAGAGGGCGGCGCGAAAAAGGGGGGGCGGTTGATTCTCTACCCTTCGACAAGCTCAGGGACCGGAAAAACGATGATAAGAATACGGGTGTTTTGATCTTGTTTAAATAAAGAATAGACGGTTGATTTTCTCTTCTCAGATAAGGACCGGAAAAACGATGATAAGGTTACAGGGGATTTTGATCTTGTTTCAAAAAAAAGGCGGCGGTTCATTCTCTCCCCTTCGCCAAGCTCAGGGACCAGAGAAATAACGAATGGATTACATGGCGGTATACGCTCTTCCCTTCGACAAGGACCTGAAAAGCGATATTAAGAATGCAAGGGGATTTGATTTTATGTAAAAGACTTTTCCCAAAATAAATTAGTGAACGCAATTTAATAGGGTGCTTGAGGTATATAGATTAGCTATTTGTAGTTTTATACGAATAATTTTTTGAGATGGTATCCAAAAGGATTCTACGACATATACTATTCTGGACATTGTTTTTTTGCACCAGCTTGTTTAATGAGTTATATTTCTCCAGCAGCTGGTCGCTACATCCGGATTGGGATTCATTTCTGAAAGGGTTACTGTCCCAGGTATTGATCTATAGTATAAAAGCTATGGTAGTCTATTATAGCATCTATACTATTATTCCAAGATAGTCTTCGCTTCAATCAACGCTTGCGACAACACCCTTCCGGACGCCAGGAGGATCAAGCTTCAGATATTTAGTGGAGTTTATCCTCGTCCTACTGGCCGGAGCTTTCTGTATACGCCTGATGGTTCAGTGTGTTATCTGGGAATATATATTTCCTGGTGAAGAGCGTGTCCTGACATTCACAAGTCTGTTAGGTAGATACTTGTATTCCCTTTTCGACTTGATCCCGATTACCCTGGTCGCTGTAGCGATCAAGCTGGTTCATTTGCGGGTCAATGCCCTAAAGCAGGAAACTATGCTCGTGCAGGAAAAAGTAAAATCCGAGCTGCAATATCTAAAAGCACAAACCAATCCCCATTTTCTGTTTAACACCTTGAATGGGATCTATGCACTGAGCCGCAAACAAGACATCAAGACCCCTGAGGCCATCCTGAATTTGTCAAAAATTCTTCGGTACATGCTTTACGAGACAAGTCATCAAACCAACCCTATTCGCGACGAATTGCAACTCATCTCCGATTATATTGCCTTGCAGAAATTACGCTTTCAGGAACATTTAACGATCACGTTTACTAAAGATCTTGAAGATGAAAACGCCGACATTTCTCCTTTACTGCTTCTTCCCCTGGTGGAGAATGCTTTTAAACACAGTAACGGACTGAATACGCACATTGAAATACGGGTGATCGTTGCAAATGGCATTTTAGAATTCTATATTTCCAATAATTTGTCTGAACAGATAACTGAAGATCCAATGATACAAGATGGAATTGGCCTGAGCAATATCAAACGTCAGTTGGCGATCCTTTACAAAGAATATAATTTCTCGGCATCTAAAACCGAAATTGATTTTATCGTGGAGCTGACGATTCACTTAAATTCGTATGCATATGCATAATTGCCTGGTGATCGAAGATGAACCGCTGGCGGCGGAGATCCTTGAGGATTATATCAGTGAAGTAGCTGATTTAAACTTAATTGCTGTTTGCCGTGATGTCATGACCGCATCGGGTTATCTCCGCAGCCATACGATTGATGTATTATTTGTGGATATACATCTGCCCAAAATCAAAGGAATTGATTTTGTCAAAACGATTCAAAACCATTATCAGGTCATCCTGACGACGGCGTATGATCAGTATGCCATAGAAGGGTATAATCTCAATGTAGTGGATTACCTGTTGAAGCCTATTGAGTTTAGCCGGTTCCTCCAGGCAATTCAGAAAATCAATAAAAATCCTCCGTTCATTGCTGAAGCCGTCGAAGTACATACCCGAAAGGATTCATTTCATTTTTTCAATGTGGATAAACGACAGGTTAAAGTAAACCTTGCTGACATCCTCTGCATTGAGAGTCTGAAGGAATATGTAAAAATTCATACCGCTGATCAATACCTTGTCACCAAACTTCAGATCGGTGAATTCGAATCGCTGCTGGCATCCCCCTATTTTCTGAGGGTCCACAAGTCCTATATTATCAACCTGGATAAAGTAACTGCCTACAGTACCAACCTGATTGAAATCGGTAATCACCAGATTCCGATTGGGAGGACGTATAAGGAATTGATCATGAAATATTTGAAACTGTAGCACCGGGAACCTACCCCTGCCATACTCCTGCAGAACTCACCCCGACCCCTCTCTTAAGAATGAATACCTGTACGCACTTGATCCTCAAAAAGAGAGGGGCCGGGGGTGAGTTATAAGAAAAATCAAAAATGCAGTATGATTTCCTTATTTCACTTGACAAAAGAGAGGGGCCGGTGGTGAGTTATAAGAAAAATCGAAAATGCATTTTGACTTCCGCAATCACTTGAAAAAAGAGAGGGGCCGGGGATGAGTTATAAGAAAAATCAAAAATGCAGTATGATTTCCTTATTTCACTTGACAAAAGGAGAGGGGATGAGGGCGAGTACGGCATAAAAAAAAGGCCACGATAGGTGGCCTCTTTATATTTTTTGCAGTCAGTATATTTTAGTGACTGGCTTCCGCTTGATCATGTCTGTCATCGATATAACCTGACTTTGTCTTGACGCTGAAGCCTCTTTTCTCCGGCATCGTACGGAAGATAAGGTCCCAAAATGGAGAAGATACGCCATATGCAGCATCTGGTTGCTGATAGTGATGTAATGCATGATGCACCCAGAGCACTTTCATAAAATTCTTTGGGGGTGGAAATGCATGCACTGAATAATGCACGCACAGGTAGGTTGCGTAACCGGCTACAAAACCTCCTGTAAATGGAATTCCATACTCCCCAAGCAGTATTCGGTAAAAAAGGAAGAAAACAGATGCCAGGACTATACTCACAAGCGGAGGCATGGCGAGACGGGATTTATCTTTTGGGAAATGGTGGTGAGCTCCATGTAACACATATTGAAGGCGTTCCTTTTTCGGAGTCTTTGCCTCCATATGGAACGTGTATCTATGGATCAGGTATTCGACTAGCGTAAAGGATAAGAATCCACCAACAAAAAGAAGGATACTTGCTTCAGGACCAAGGATACCATAGTAAATCGTGTATCCCAAAAGGATAACGCCTAAACCATAGAAGATGGAAAGAGGCCAGGCGATATGGGTGTGTGTTAATTTTTCGAGTATGGGGTTTTTAAAGACTCGATTCTCGGTGACTGCATCATTATATGCCATCTTTTTGAGGAATTTAGAGTACAAAGGTAGGCAAAAAGGGGATGGGTTGCAAGGGGGATATGGGGATTAAGTGATTCCGGGAAGAATGGATGCCAGGGGTCATTTGTTCTTGAAACGGAGGGGATTTTAAATTCAATTGAGTTGATTAAGTATTTATATATCATCTATTTACATATTAGTTAAAACTCTAAACCAGACGTATATTTAAAACTTAAGTTTTTTTCATTTATTGTCCCTTCCTGCCAAAGCCCCCCATAACCACAATTATTAACCCTCCCCAGCTTTTAGCGTACTATTCCTTCCAACGCATCTCCGCCACCCCACGATATTTATACTTGTCAATTAACCCCTTACTTGATAAAATGAGTGGCATAGATTTTACCACCCCGAGCTTTCGGGTATCCTCACCTTTAGCTTCTGAGATATACTCAATATATTCTCTTTGCTTGCCGGCTGTCAACGAATCAAATAAGGTCTTTGCGGTCATATCCTTTTTTAATGCGGTAAGTAATTCAGCAGGTATGGGCAAGGCAGCTTTCTTCTCTAATTTGATTTCCCTCCCCTCCTTTGCATTTTTGAAAGCTTCGAGAATATACTTTTTGACCAAGGAAGGTTTGATTTCCTTCATCGCGATGAACCGCCATTGGGCATGGCTGGAATGGTTTACTGACAAAGCTAAAAAATGAGCTTATTTGCTTATAAGGTTATAGGGTGATGAAGTTTAAATCTACATCCCGGGATTTTGGAAGAACAATGTTTCGTAGAAACGAGCAACTGAAGAAAACAGGGATCGTTTATCCGCATAGCCGTGATAGACGAGGGCAAATAAATAAGGTTATAGGGTGATGAAGTTTAAATCTACATCCCGGGATTTCGGAAGATTAATGTTTCGCAGAAACGTACAACTGAAGAAAACAGGGATCGTTTATCCGCATAGCCGTGATAAACGAGGGCAAATAAATATGCTACGCCTGATTCGCCAGCTGCCCGCAGGCAGCGTCAATATCTTTGCCACGGCTTCGCCTTACGGTGATCATCACATCTTTATTTCTAAGATATCGAGCGAACTTATCTACCTGATTTTCATCAGCGCGTTCGAAAGGAACACCAGGTACCGTATTGTATTCGATCACATTGACCTTGACAGGAAACTGCCCGCGACATAGTCTTACTAGCTTTTCGGCATCTTCGATACTGTCATTAAAGCCTTTAAGCGCGATGTATTCAAAGGAAATACGTCCGTTGGTTTGTTTGTAGAAATAATCCAAAGCCTCCATCAGTGATCTGAGGCTGTTGGTTTCATTGATGGGCATGATCTGGTTGCGTTTTTGATCATCAGCAGCATGAAGAGAGAGCGCGAGATTAAACTTCACTTTTTCATCACCTAGTCTTCGGATCATTTTGGCTATCCCGGCAGTACTAACTGTAATCCTTCTTGGTGACCAGGCCATACCTTCCGGACTGGTGATCATGTGTATGCTTTCCATCACGGGGCCATAGTTGAGTAATGGTTCGCCCATCCCCATGTAGACAATATTGGTCAATGGATACCCTAGTACTTCCAGGCTTAGCTTGTTGGTATCAAAAGCCTGGTCATAGATTTCACCAGCTGTCAGATTTCGCAACCTTCCCATCTTACCGGTGGCACAAAAGCTGCAGGTCAGGCTACATCCTACCTGTGATGAAACACACGCTGTCGATCGTCTATCTTCGGCCACCGGTATCATCACTGTCTCTATTTTGTGACTATCATGCAGTTTGTAGCGTGACTTGATCGTGCCATCCGCACTGTTTTGACGCACATCCAAAGCAATGCTATCAAACGTAAATTTGTCACTGAGTTCCTGGCGCAGTGCAGCAGGAACGTTAGACATATCATCAAATCCCTTTGCACCTAGTTTCCACATCCAGTCGTAGACTTGTTTGGCCCGATAGGCAGGCTGGCCGATGCCTGCAAAGGATTGCTTGAGATCAGCGAGAGATTGGGTCCTTATATCGGGCTTAGGCATTGTGAAAATGAAAAGTGAAGAGTGAAGAGTGAAAAATGCATGGATATTTTAAAACGGATTTAAATACGCACTGGTTCAATCACGGGTTTTATTACTTTAATACCTGCGTATAAAGGATGCTTGATCAGTTTCATAAGCTGTAAGCGATGGATGCAGGATACTTTAAGGACGCCTATGCCGTATTTGATACTACGGGTGAGGTTGATGGAGGAGGCTTCCTCAAAATATTTTGTGGGGCAGGTGACTTCGGCAATCTGAAACCCTGTGTAGATGATCTGGGACAACATTTCATTGTCGAAAATGAAGTCGTCTGAATTGGTTTCAAACGGTATAGCGCGTAATACTTCACCACTGAAGGCCCTGTATCCTGTATGGTATTCGGATAGTTTATAATTGACGAGGATATTCTGGAACAAGGTGAGAAACCTGTTGGCCCAATATTTATAGAGCGGCATTCCTCCCCTCAGGGCACCCTTTCCAAGGATCCTGGAGCCCAGGACTACCGGATATAAATTTTCACCGATGATATTGACCATACTCGGAATGAGCAATGGGGTATACTGGTAATCCGGGTGCAGCATGATCACGATATCAGCATTTACCTCCAGGGCTTTTTTATACAGCGATTTCTGGTTCCCCCCATACCCCTTGTTTTGTTCATGGCGGATGATATGGTGAATACCGAGCGCACGGGCTTCTTCCACTGTATTATCCCGGCTAGCATCATCGCAGAGAATTACTTCATCGACGATGTCATGTGGAATTTCCGCATATGTCTTGGCAAGGGTGCGGGATGCATTATATGCAGGGAGGACGACGACAACCTTTTTATCCTTATACATAGCGCAAAGATAGATGGAATGCTGTAGATGAATGAAACAGCGGGTGTACAAATAAAAAAGCCTCCGCAATGAAGCAGAGGCTTTTAAGATTTTGATCAGGCTGAAGAATTACTTCTTAGGAGCAGCAGGAGCGAATGTACCCATCAATTGTGTAAGGGCAGACATTGCTGTATCTACGCCACCTTTAACAGTGCCGTATGTAGCTTGCCATGCTTTCAGGTTGTCACCTGCAGTCGTTACTAAACCATTAAGTTCAGCCAATTTAGCTGTAACATCACCTTCGATTTTGCCTGCAGCAAGACCGTCTTTGAGAGCAGTTACTTCAGCAGATTTCTCTGTCCAGGTAGCAACGAAGTCATTGATGTTTTGCTGAAGTGGAGCATAAGCGCCTAAAGCATCAGTTACTGCTTTGTTAGCAGCATCCCATGCAGCAGTTTGCTCTGGTTTCAGTTTCTTAGCAGTCATTTCATCCAGTTGTACGCCAGCCAAAGCTTTTGTATACCCTGTGAGGTCATTGCTAACCATTCCTGAGAAATCAGTAACGGCTTTAGTTGTGTTGTCCCAGTTACCAGAGAGTTCTTCGATACCGGCACGGTTTTGCTCAACGCCTTTACAAGAGATCATCAGCAAAGGAAGGGCGAATAATAACAGTTTTTTCATGTTGTTTGTGTTTTTGTCAATTGTGGGCGCAAATGTAAGTGATATTCCACTAATAATCAGGATTATTTAACAGAATTTTAAACTTTAATGTGCTGGGCAGAAGAAAATTTCTTTGTAAGTAACAGCGGCATATAAAATTTTGATAAACCACTGTTTTTCCAATGATTATGCGACATTATTGATTTTAACCAAATCAAATTAGTTTTAACATTTGACCATAAAACCGCGTTTTGGACTTTAACGTCGTCATTTTCAGAAGACTTTCCGTCATGAAAGACTGAAAAATACTCTTAATTTGGATCGTTGCTCATAAAGATCAATGAATTCAATTAGCCCCTCTGAACTCAATCTGGGCTCCAGACAGGTTAACTACATCCTTGCCGAGGCTCGATATGTTAAGTCGGAAGATGCAGTTTTCGATGATGAGGTTTGCTCCGGCTCCGGATGAATGTAATGCAGCGCCCTGATCTGTGGCATAGTTACGTTCGAATACTATATTTTTGAAATGGCCTATCCCTTCGTTGAGGACACCTGCTCCGATATTATCCGGCCCGGTTGAGTTGGCATGGCCATAGGTGATCGTCACGCCATCAATGATACATTCCTGGCATGTGGGAGAAAGCACAACGGTGTGATAGCTATTGTCCCATAGTGTGTCCAGGATATTGATATCCCCGCTGATCTGCACCAGCTCAGGATCCGCTATTCGCTCTCCGCGGGTCAACTCGATACCGATGAATCCGCCGTAAAGTCTGATACTATCCTATAAATTAAAGATGGTATCACGACGGATGGTATGTGAAATATTGCCTGATGTCGTCTTAATGGATATAGACATGCCTGAGTTGGACGGTATTGATACAGTCGCCATTGCAAAGACTGTGTATCCTTCCATTCGTTTCCTGATGCTAACGGTGTACGATGATGAAGATTTGTTGTTCAGCGCCATCAAAGCATGCATCAGGGTTCTTACTGAAAGATGAAAAAATTAATGTGATCGAACAGCACATCTGGAACCTTTACAAAGGGATTGATGCACCTATGAGTCCCAGTATCGCGCAGAAAGCCTTGATGCTGATTCATCGATCTCCTGCCAAAGGAGAAGACAAAGATGAAAATATTGGACACCTACCCATTGAAGTATCTGCCAGGGAGATTGAAGTATTACAATTATTAGTGGACGGATTAAACTATAAAGACATCGGCGACAAACTTTTCATCAGCTATAACACCGTCAAGAAGCACGTCGCCAACATTTATGCGAAGCTGCATGTGACTTCAAAAGCGCAAGCGATCAAGGTAAGTCATTATTTTAATTTGTTGAAATAGCTGATATAATCAACTACTGAACATCGCTAGCTTCTGAAAATCAATTCCTGAAATCAGGATATCTGACAAAAGGCTATCTTTAAGTATCAATTTAGCTAATCTGTCGATGATTTATGTGTAGGTTTTCTCGCCTTTTTTTAAGAAAGGTTAAATGGTCTCTCCTTTGTCTCCTGGGTGTCTTCAATGGCAACCTCCTGGCGCAGACCAATGTAATATTGCAGATGGAGCAACTCCTCGAAGGGCAGCCATTCGCCTACGATCAGACCACCCTTGCTGAATTGGGCTACTACTTCAAAGCCACGCGTTTACAATATTATATTTCAGAAATTAAGCTCATCCATGATGGTGGACAGAATACCCCCGTGACGGATTCTTTTTTCCTGGTGGATCCGGCAAAAGATTCCGTTTTTGCATTGGGAAATTTTCTGGTGACGGATCTTGAAAAAATCGAATTCTGGATTGGCGTGGATTCAGCGCACAACCATCTCGATCCTGCTACGTATCCGGCTATTCATCCCCTGGCCTTGCAAAATCCATCTATGCACTGGGGCTGGGCTGGCGGTTATCGCTTCATCGCCTTTGAGGGTCTGGCAGGAAACACACCTGGCTTTGTAACCAACAATTTCCAGATCCATACCATCGCAGAAGAAAATTACAGAAAAGTATCTCTTGACATAGATGAAATAGTGTTTGATGACACGATGTATGTGAATATTCAGGCAGATTATGCCCGGCTTCTGCACAAGATCGATGTATCGACCGGTGTAACATCCCATTCATCCGTAGGTCTGTCCAAACAGATTTCGATTAACATGCCCTCTGTATTCTCCCCTGCATTATTAAGCAGCGCACATGAGCCCATCCAGGATACCCACTTTATAATAGCTCCAAATCCCGCATCCGATTTTTTTACGGTAACACTTCCATGGCCAAAAGAAAAGCCATTGACACTTGTTTTAACAGACTTGCAAGGGAATAAAGTTTTAGAAGAAAACATTTTTAGCAAAACGCAAACTTTCGATCTCCAACGTGAACTGGTTCCAGGAATTTATATGGTCACCCTTTTAGATGGTGAGCAAACCGTGGCGATTGAAAAATTAGTGGTTATAAGATGACACTTTTTTATTGGTCTCCCATCTTGTTCACCACTTCTAAAAATGATTCTACACCATAAACCATCCATTTGTCTTTCAGTGGAAAGCTCTCTGTGACTGGTGCTATTAAGGCTTGCACTTGAGGATGAAGATCCTGGATTGCTTCCGTGTTCCCCCTTGTGATCTGGGGTGTAGTACTCAACTTGATTTCAAGCGCATAAGAAATGTTATTACTTCGCACTAGCAATAAGTCTAATTCCGCTCCTCCGGCAGTTCGATAAAAATAAGGCCGCATATCTACCGGCAGGAAAGCAAGGATCTGCTGTATGACAAATCCTTCCCAGCTATACCCGGCTTGCGGATGCCCCAACAATTGCTGATAGGAGGAAATGCCCAATAAAAAATGTAGCATACCACTATCGCGAATAAATATTTTAGGAGCCTTCACCAGTCGCTTCTTCATGTTTGCATACCAGGGTTTAAGTGTCCGTATCAGCATCGCTTCCTCAAGAAAATAAATGGCGTTGGTAACCGTGGGCTGCGAAACCCCAAGTGATCTGGCTATCTGACTGTAATTGATGAGTTGTCCATGCAGATGGGCTAACATCTGCAAAAGTCTCTCCATTTGAACAGGTGGCATTGCCAACCCCAGCAACGGCATTTCTCTTGTTGTGTATGATCGGACAAAATCTGCTTGCCACTCCATAGCCTCCTGTTGACTTCCAGCAAGTAATGCATCCGGAAATCCACCTCGAAACCAAACTTCCTGTTGTATAAGGTTATTTTCCTTTTCCGCTAACGTAATCGGAAATACCTCCCGATATCTAATCCGTCCTGCTAAAGACTCCGCACTTTTCTGCATTAGCTCGGGAGAGGCTGAACCCAGCAATAAAAATCGACCCGGATGTCGATGCTGGTCAACTAAAGATCGTAAAACTGGAAATACTTCCGTTAATAACTGTACTTCATCAATAATGACAGTCTTTTCAACCAATCCAGATAAGAACAATTCCATCTCCGTTAGCTTTAGTCGGTCTGAAGGAAGTTCCATGTCCAGATATACAAAGCCATTGGAATCATGAGCAGCCAATTGTTTGGCCAATGTAGTTTTTCCAACTTGCCTGGGGCCGAATAAGACTACAACGGGTATATTTTTTAGGTCCTGAAGAATGGTATTGAATAACTTTCGCGTTATCATTATTGACATTAATTAGGTAAATTTAAAATATAATTTTAAATTTACCTAATTAATACACAAAAATTGACCGATTTCCTAAAATTACCTATACGATGCATTAATCTCCTGCAACGCGGCCGTGCCTGGCATCAGCACATCTCTCTTTAATGCATTTAGTGGCGTATCCACCGTCTTCAACAACTGATGCACTTCAGGTTGGTCTGCATTGACATACAATAGACCGGTAAGGACTTCGCCTTTCCTGTTTGCATTGTGGATCGCATTGATCGCAGACAGACGATCCTTTGGATCCCAGCCTTCTGCAAGGGAGCTCAGATGAATCAATGATCCATCATGCATTTCAATGTATTTATTTTCTCCGGGAGCGACAGCTGTTGCAATTTCTGTTTTCACCGGCACAAAATCAGCTATGGATGTTGAACCCATATGATCCCGGACATAACTATATGATTTAGTAGAGGTCGCCGTGTTGTTGAACGTCACACAAGGCGACAACACATCGATCAGTGCAAAACCCTGATGACTGATACCGGCCTTGATCAATGGAATCAACTGATCTTTATCACCTGAAAAACTTCTGGCCACAAATCCCGCACCCAACTCAAGCGCAAGCCCGGCAAGATCAATCGAACTAAACATGGTTGGATGGCCAGCCTTTCCAATAGAACCAATATCTGCCGTGGCAGAATCCTGCCCTTTGGTCAACCCATAGCAACCATTATTCATCACGATGTAGATCATGTTGAGGTTACGACGTATGACATGCGCAAACTGTCCCATACCAATAGATGCTGAATCCCCATCCCCACTTACGCCAATATACGTAAGGTCTCTATTGGCCATCACCGCACCCGTAGCTACTGATGGCATACGTCCATGCACAGAATTAAAACCATGACTATTGGCCAGGAAATAGGTAGGTGTCTTTGACGAACAACCAATACCTGAAATCTTCGCAATACGATGCGGGGGAATAGCCAGTTCAAAACAAGCCTGAATGATAGCCGCGCTGATGGAATCATGGCCACACCCTGCACACAACGTAGACAGTGCACCTTCATATTCCTTTTTATGGAAACCAATTGCATTAGTACCTGCACCTGGATGTCGGAATGTTGGTCTTTTATAGCTCATTTTATGTTTGGCTTAGAAGGTTAGTAGTTTAGGAGATTACATAAAGGGTAATCGGTATTCTGTAAGCGGTATGTGTTATATGGTAATTGTTAAATGGTAAATGGTAAGTGGTAAATGGTAAGTGTTAA
>Ga0163147_10000812_pt1 | contig 48960 bp, 52 predicted proteins | sample OliLakLV19MP6G1_FD_148597 | JGI IMG/M metagenome (GOLD analysis project Ga0163147, IMG submission 148597) | Freshwater microbial mat bacterial communities from Lake Vanda, McMurdo Dry Valleys, Antarctica- Oligotrophic Lake LV.19.MP6.G1 | ecosystem: Environmental > Aquatic > Freshwater > Lake >... | reverse complement strand
CACGGTGGTACTTCGGCGGTCATTTAGCCGGCGCCGTGACATAGATGTTTCTACGAAGAACATCCGACTTTTTCGTCTGTGGGTTATAGGAGAACGCTTCAACATGCCCATCAAGCATCAACGCGTTCATCTTGGAATCTTTGAAATGGCGAAATCGAAAATTTCCCGAGTTCGCACTGGAATCCCGGTTAATATCAGCCGGGTTGTCGGATGTCGGCGTTAAATCGACCTGCTGGCCGCCATTAACTGCCGGATTTAAAGAGTAAACATCCGTAAGGTATGGTCTCCTTGTGCCGAGCGCTCGTTTATCAATTTGTCCCGCGACAGCCTGCGCCTGAAAACTCGTGTTCGACAGCGAAGCATCGAAAATGACTGCCTTTTCCGATGACTGTTTGTATCTACTTAACGGATAAGTGCGCAGTAGCGGGATAGGGTTCGGAGTAACATGACGATAAAGATCTTGGCCCTGCAAGTGTGGAAGAATGCGAGGATGGGCGGAGTAGTTTGTGATGAAGGCAGGGCCACTCGCCGGTCTATACGATTCCGGACAGAGAAAAATTGCACGAAGGCCGGCATCGCCGATGCCAGTTTTGTCCTGCTCGAGTTCGTTGCCACCTTTTTTGTTCAGCACAGAAAGCAGGAGCAAAGTCCAATCCGATCCTGGAGCCTTATAGGTCGGATTGCCGTCAATAGGTTGGTTCGTTTCATAATACCCAAACGGCAACATGCCTTTGTTTTGCCCGGCGTAAAGCTGAATAGCCGTCCCTATCGTTCTCAAATTCGCCATACACTTAATGGAGTTCGCGCCCTGTTTCGCTCGACCTAAAGTCGGTAACAGAATGCCTATCAAAACGGCGATGATGCCGATGACGACCAAAAGCTCTACAAGTGTAAAGGCCGCCCGAAAACCGACGGGTCCACTAAGGCGAGTTTCGGGACGTGCAGTTGTAAACATCGTTCCTCCAAGGAAAGATTCGGAACGGGCAAACTCAGGATCACTGAATAACAGCCAAAGCTCCGCCAGAGCTAGCTTGTAACCGCTTTCATTATCGCCGGGTTTGTCCGCGTGTCAATCAAAAAAACCGGAATTCCACACCGCATTTCAGCGTGCCGTCGGGTTCCCCTCTTAAAGAGCGGCGAGCGTCAGCGACTCGATTCCCGCCTCAACGCGACCTGTCGCGGGCGATTGCGGCTCGTTATGCACGCCCTACGTGATTGCGCTCGCCACTATAAAGCCGCCGTCATTGGCGGCGGGAGCAGCCCCCGACGCCCACAATACCTCGGATATCGCAATGCCATCCATTGCAAACGAGCATCCCCCGCGAACCCTGGCGCGGACCCCGCGACCAATGGTCGCGGCTTTATGAAGTCGGGACTCCCCGCGACCGATGGTCGCGGCTTGATGACTGGCGGGCGGCGCAGCCTTTTCCCGTCGGATCGCACCGGAGTAATGTCGGAGGAAATTTCGCGAGGGTCGTCAGATTTGTGCTATAATGTTCGAGGATTGGTGACAAACTATGGCTACCACTTTGAAGCTCGATGACTCGACGGCTTCCACCTTTCGAACCCTTCGTGCTCAGGCTGCGGCGCGCGGACTGACGCTCGAAGAACACCTTTCCGCCCTCGCTGCCCTGGGCGAGCAGATGATTCCCTCGGTTCACTGTCAGAATCTCTCAAAGGGCGAATTCTCCCAATTGCTGCGTGATATCGCTGCCGGACTTCCTGCTGGTCCTTCACTCCCGGCAGATTTCTCCCGGGCCGATATCTACGGCGAGCATGACTGATGAAATATCTGCTCGACTCCGGCATTCTCCTTCGCCTGGTCTCTCCTGCCCAACCGCTCCTTCAAGAGATCACATCCGCGCTCGAAATATTAAAAGACCGTGGCCACACGTTCCATTGCAGCACGCAGAACATCGCCGAGTTTTGGAGCGTAGCCTTACGCCGCACGCGGCGGATTCGGGCTTACTCCGCAAGAAACACACAAACGCCTTCTTCTCATCGAGCAAGCCGTTGAAGTTTTGAGCGAAACCCCTGCGATCTACGATGCCTGGAAGAAGCTCGTCATCGGTTGCTCGGTTTCAGGAGTGCAAGTACACGACGCCCGACTTGCAGCCTTCATGGGCGTTTACGAAATCCGCAACCTGTTGACTCTCAACGCTGATGATTTTCGTCGTTTCCCGGACATTCACATCTCCGTTCCTCGCCAAGTCATTGAATTTCGTGATCCGTCACTAAAGCCGTGATGAGCACCTCGAAGTGCGATCTACGATGCCTGGAAGAAGCTCGTCATCGGTTGCTCGGTTTCAGGAGTGCAAGTACACGACGCCCGACTTGCAGCCTTCATGGGCGTTTACGAAATCCGCAACCTGTTGACTCTCAACGCAGATGATTTTCGTCGTTTCCCGGACATTCACATCTCCGTTCCTCGCCAAGTCATTGAATTTCGTGATCCGTCACTAAAGCCGTGATGAGCACCTCGAAGCCCCGTTCGGGAGGACATTTGCACTCAACCGACGGACGCCATTGGCGGCGCGAGCAGCGCCCGACAACCGACAATACGTCGAATGTCGCGCGATGGCATCCATTGTAAACGAGGCTTCCCGCGAACCCCGCGACCGATGGTCGCGGCTTTATGAGGGGCGGCCGGGCGCCGACGACGAGTTGCGAACCACTAATCGCACCTGAAGCCGGTGTGTCGATGGCCGCTCGTTCTGCGTGATCAAATCGACCGCAAACCGGGCGGCCATCTGGCCCATGAGCCGCATGGGGCACGCCACGCTGGTGAGCGACAGGTGGCCGGCGGCTTCGACGTTATCGTAGCCGGCCATGGAAACATCGCCCGGCACGCGCAGCCCGGCGCGCTGGAATTCGCCGAGCATGCCGATGGCCATGGCATCATTTAAGCAAAAAATGGCATCGGGCAGCGTTTGCTTGGAATCGAGGAATTCCCTGGCGACCTTAGCGCCGCTGGCTAGGGTGAATGCGCCCGTCCAGACGAGTTTTTCATCGAGTTGCACACCGAGCCGCGAAAACGCCTTGCGGCAGCCGAGCAGACGCTGCTCGGAATCATAATTGCCCGCCGGCCCGGTCAGCACGGCGATGCGCCGGTGGCCTTGCTCGAACAGGTGCTCGATCATGGCTTCGGCCCCGCCGACGTTATCCATCCCGACCACCGGCAGCTTGGAATCGGTGATTTCGTGATCGATTAAGACGATGGGGAGATGGTCGTAGATATCGGGTTTTAAGTCGGCGGTATCATCGAGGTTGAGCAGCAGCAGCGCGTCGACCCGGCCTTGGCGAAGAAGGCGGTTGACCAGCTCCGGCCGGCTGCGCCGTTTGCCGACGAACGACGCCAGCACATCAAACCCGCGTTCGGCGGCCACTTCATCGATGCCGGCCAGCACGTCGGCATAAAACCCGCTGGCGATTTCGGGGAAAACCGCGCCCAGCGTTTGCGTCTTACGGCCGGCCAGGGCGCGGGCGGCGTGGCTGGGTTCATAGGAAAGCTGATTGGCGGCGTCGATGACGCGCTTCTTCACCTCGTCGCTGACGCGAGCCTTGCCGCTGAACACCCGCGACACGGTGGCCGAAGAAACGCCCGACAACCGGCTCACGTCGTACAACGTGGGTTGCAGCTTGCTCACGAAAGTGGGAGTAACAACTTGCGTCATATTCGGCAATTCAACGAAATGTAACCGCTTTCAGTATCACGGGTTCGGACGCGCGGGTCAAGGGAATAATTGGTCGCATGAGCAACGTTTACAAAGAAGGCGCGCGTTAGCGACCCGATTCCGGCACGGTCGCTACGTTCAACCGTGCCAGCTTTCCTGGGAACGCCCGAAACCGGGACGGCGCTAAGGCTCTGTCCCGGCGTGAGCGCGTTGCGCCAGCAGTGCCCTGCGGGCGCACCCCCTGGGCGGTTGCACGGGTACGACGCTGCGTGACATAACTTGGCGCGCGGGCCAAGTCGTGGGGAGGTTCTGCGACGGTCAATAAAGAAAATAAGGTGGTAACACTGTTGCTTGCAAGCGGTGCCTGACAATGCGTCGTTCATTACAATCCACACCGTGCCGGATAATTGCCCCTTCGTCTCCCGCGGCGGGTTGAAGCTGGACCATGCGCTCGCCACGTTCGGCCTGAACGTAGCCGGGTTTTGCTGCGCCGACCTTGGCTGTTCCACCGGCGGGTTTACTGATTGCCTTCTCCAACGCGGCGCCACAAAGGTGTTCGCGGTCGATACGGGCTACGGCGTGCTCGACTGGAAGCTGCGCAACGACCCCCGAGTGATCGTCCTGGAGCGCACCAACGCCCTGCACGTCGCATTGCCGGAAAGAGTTAACTTGGTCGTCATTGACGCCGGTTGGACCCGCCAGAAGCACATCCTTCCCGCCGCCCGCAGGTTGCTGACCACCGCGGGCGCGATCGTGACGCTCGTCAAGCCTCATTACGAAGCTGATCAGAAGTTGCTGCGAAAGGGAATTCTGCCCGACGAGCAGTTGCCGATCACGCTCGGCGCCGTGCGGAACGAAATTGAATCGATGGGGTTTCTGGTTGACCGCGAAGTGGCGAGCCCGATCAAAGGCGCGAAGGGAAACACCGAGCACCTGTACCTGCTGCGACCCTCTTAACGAGCGGTCCAGCCGGCAAGCGAGTTGCAGAAGCACCGTGACGATTCTCAACCGTCGTGCAGCCCTCTAACACTTCGTTTCGCAATCTCTATGATTAATCAATCTGTTAGAGGAAGACGCATTAATGCCGCAGATACGCATTGCCATCGCCGGCGTGGGAAATTGTGCCAGCTCACTCGTGCAGGGGATTCATTATTACCAGCAAGCCGGGGGCTTCAGCCCCGGATCAGAATTGCCACAAAACCCATCGACCGGCTTGATGCACGAATCCCTAGCCGGATATCGCACGAGCGATATCGAAGTCGTCGCCGCGTTCGATATCGATGCGCGGAAGGTCGGCAAGCCGCTCCACGAAGCCATCTTCGCGCCGCCCAACAACACCGCGGTGTTCAGCAAAGTCGATCCCGCCGCGCGATCGCCGGTCGTGCAAATGGCTCCCGTGCTCGACGGCAATCCGGAGCACATGCAGGCGTATCCCGAGCATCAGCGATTCGTGGAAGCCAACTTGGCCCCGGTTGAGGTGACAGAGTCGCTCAAAGGCTCTGGCGCCGAAATACTGATCAACTACCTGCCCGTCGGCTCGCAGAGAGCCACCGAGCATTTTGCGCAGGCATGCCTTGATGCCGGCGTCGCGTTCATCAATTGCATTCCCGTCTTCATCGCCAGCGACCGCATCTGGGCCGCGCGGTTCATCGATCGCAAACTGCCGATCATCGGCGACGACATCAAGGCACAAGTCGGCGCAACCATCACCCACCGCACCCTCGTAAGATTGCTCGCCGACCGCGGCGTGAGGGTCGATCGCACCTACCAGCTCAACACCGGCGGGAATACTGACTTTCTCAACATGCTTAACCGCGCGCGCCTGACTCACAAGAAGCAGAGCAAGACCGAAGCCGTTACGAGTCAGTTGGATGTGCCGATCAACCCCGAAAATGTTCACATCGGGCCGAGCGATTTTGTGCCGTGGCAGAAGGACAACAAAGTCTGCTTCATCAGAATCGAAGGCACCGGCTTCGGCGGCGTGCCGATGAACCTCGAACTGCGCCTGAGCGTGGAAGACAGCCCCAACTCCGCCGCCGTCGTGATGGATGCGATTCGGCTGGCGAAAATTGCGTTGGATCGCAAGCTTGCCGGCCCGATCGATCCCGCGTGCGCCTGGTGCATGAAACATCCGCCGAAGCAGATGACGGATGTTGACGCAATGCTCGCGGTAGAACGGTTTGTGTCGTAAGCGGTTGAACCACCAAGACACGAAGGCACGACGGAAGATCACAAAGTTAAGAATTTGACAGTGGGTGCCACGAACTTGGCTCTCAGGCCAAGTCGTGCGGATTCGTACTGCGGTCAATCACGGTTTGCGCACTGCATGACCTGAGAGTCATGCAGTGGCACCCGATCGAGTTACCATTTCTTCACCCGGAACCAAATCTCGCGCTTCGTTGGCGTAGCGTGTTCGGAGATTGTCTGCGGGCTAAAGAATATCCCCCAACTTGGGTGCTCGCCACCATACTTTGCAGTTCGAGTACGACCGTCGGGCGGAATCAACATGTCCTCTACTTCGAAGTCAGGAATCCACCAGTTCTTGCCTATTGGAACGCGCTCAACTGACTTACTTTTATCGGCGTTATGCATGCCGTAAACCCAGTCCCAAACGACAATAGTGCCATTGGGACGGTCAAGGACATTCTGGCGATTCCACTCAATAAACATTGGATCAAGTGGCGCGCGATCCAGAGCGTACGTCACCCCCGGATGCGCCGCCATCATGTACGGATAATCCTTCGCCACTCCGCTCGTTTTGTACCAATCGGCAATCCGCGCCGCCGTCTTCCAATCTTCGGTTTGCACCAACGGCAGCACCTTATAGCCAAGGTTCGCGAACACCGGCGCGATCGCCGCGACGGCGGCCCAGCGGAAGGGGGAACGCCAGTCGCGAAGCCGTGATTTCCAGCCGCGAAGCGTCGTAAGAGAGTAGCCCGGGGCGTCAGCCCCGGGTTGGCCCGGCGTCGCGCCAAGCCCCGCAGGCGCGACAGAAGCGATCGGCAACTTTTCGTGGCCTGCTTTCGCCCCGTCGGGTCTTTCGTTTGATTCGACGCTTTCCTGGGGCTTACGCCCCAGGCTACTCTCTGCCGCCGCTTCGCGGCTGAATGTCTCATTCGTCGGTCTTTCAATCGGCAATCGGCAATCGGCAATCGGCAGTTCAATCCACCGTTCCCACACCCATTCCCAACCACGCGTTGCCAAAAGCGCCCAGAACGGGGCGACGATCAGCATGTAGCGCAGTTCGCCGTTGCTGGCCATTTTGCCCAGCGCGTAAAGCACGCTGTGGCCGACGAGGATCATCAACGGGATGACGGCGATCAACACATCAATTCTCAATGCGTGCGATTCGCGGAAGCGCGCGATTGTCATCCCGAAGAAACCTAACCGACTGAGGGACCTACCCGGCGAAGCGCTTTCCTTTGCCACGTCGTCCGGCGACATTGCATCGCTCGAACCAACAGGTCTGTCGCGAGTACGCTCGGGATGACACGCGCTGCCACTCCGCCACAACCCAATCAGCACAAACGGAAACAGAATCGGCCCCACCACCGCCGGCAGAAGGCCCGCGAAGTGGCCGATCGACCCCTTGGCGTAAAGGCTGTCGCCCGCGTATGGCCAGTGCTTCGGAAGCCAGTTCCACCAGTTCTGCGGCTCGCGATACATAAGGGCACCGGCGATTTGCCAGCCCATCACCGGCACAAACAACAGCGGCAGCCAAAACCACTTTCGATGGCAAACCAGCAGCACGGCCGTAAGTCCGATAAACCCGAAGCCTTCCGGCCGGCTCAGCGGCAGGAAACCGGCGATGAGCGTGACCGCCCACCACGCCTTTCGCTGGTACGCGAGAAACGCTAATCCCAAAAACATGGCGAATGGCAATTCAGTCAGTTCTGAAAACGAATGCAGAAACAGCAGCGGCTGAGCGAGCGTGAAGATGAGCGCCAGCGCCGGCCAGCGATAATTCTGCCGTCGTGCGATGGTATAGGCGATGAACGCAATGCCGATCGCAACCGCCAGCGAAGTCAGCCGAACGCCGATCAATCCAATCGTTGCCGCCGCCGGAGCGTAGAGCAGCGTTTTGAGCGGCCGGCCCCAGATGTCGACAAAGTAGACGGGGTAAGTGAACGCCCACCGTGCATACATGTAATGCGTGCAGCCGTCGGCTTCGAGAAATCCCTCGCTGGCGACGGCTTGCCAGATGGAGAGGGCGGCGAATATTAATATTGCCAGGGCGATCGCGGAGCGGTGCGGGTTGTGGGCGGCGGGTCGTAGATTGTAGGTTGTATGTTGTATGTTGTGGGTTGTTAGTTGCAGGTTGAGCATTGTTAGTCGCGTTCATTTCATTTCCAGTGTGTGCCGAACGCATACGATCGCGCAATCCGACGCACAACCAACAACCTACAACTAACGACCTACAACCCACAACCCACAACCCACAACCCACAACCTACACCCGCTGCACCACCACCGCCGTCTGATCGTCTTTGGGTTCGTCGTTGGTTTGCCAATCGATGGCAAGTTTACGCAACGCGGCGATGAGGGATTCGGGAGAATCGGTCGTTGACTTCATCACTTCGACGATCGGCTCGACACCGAGCAGTTCGCCCTGCGGGTTAAATGATTCGAACAACCCGTCGCTGAGGATGACCAGCCGCCCGCCGCGTTGAATCTGGATCGGTTCCACCGCTTCGCCCATAAACGGCTCCATCACGCCCACCGGCGGGCCGGGAGGTTCGAGTTCTTCCACCGGTGCGCCGGGCGCGCGTTGCAGCAGGATCGGGCCGTGCCCTGCACTGCTCCAGTGCAGCAGGCCTTCGGGTGACATCACGCCGACGAACATGGTGACAAAACGCCCCGCCGCCATATCTTGCGTACAGCGTGTGTTCACGCGGCACATGAGTGCGTGGGGATCGCCGTCGAGTTCGGCCAACGCACGCAGGAGGGTGCGTGCCTGCGAGACGACCAGCGCCGGCGCGATGCCGTGCCCGCTGGCGTCGCCGACGAACAGGCCGAGCCGGCCGTCGGCAAGTTGCCAGTAATCAAAGCCGTCGCCGCCGGTGATGCTGGCGGGTTTGGTGTAACCGGCGCAAATGAGGCCTGGAATAATCGGCGGCGATATCGGTATCAGTGCCTGCTGAACTTCTCGCGCCAGCGACATCTCGCGGCGCAGTTCCGCCCCTTCCACCGCCGCCTGCTGCAACCGGTATCGTTGAATGGCGACCCCCGCTTGATCGGCCAGCAGCTGCGCCAGCGGCAGATCGGTTTCATCAAACGGCCCGTCGCGATGGTTCACGGCCTGGAGCACGCCGACCGGTTGTTTGCTCACATCATCCATTGGAATGGTCAGCAGCGACCGCGTCTTGAATCCGCTGCGCCGATCAGGCTCGGAGTTAAATCGCGGGTCGTTGTACGGGTCGGGGACATGAATGAGCTGATTCGAAGTAAAGGCCGCTCCAACAATGCCCGCGGTGGATGGCACGCGAATTTCTTTGCTCAGGATGGCGATCTTGGTCCACAGTTGGTTCGTGTTGACATCGTGCAGAAAAATGCTGGCGCGCTCGCAATCCAGCATGGCGCAAGCGGCCTCGGCAATGCGTTGCAGGAGTGCATCAAGATCGGTGGTGACCGCGAGCATGCGCGTCACTTGAAGCAACTGCGTAAGCTGATCGGCCGAGATGGCGCCGCCGGTGGACACAGTGGGCGGAGGATAACTGAAACGTGGATTGATTGGCATTTGGCCGGTGGGGCAGACATTCGTGTCTGCCATCGCATTCCATGCGATGCGGCATTTTGGGTGGCGTGGAACGCCATGGCAGACAGGAATATCTGCCCCACCTTGATACAGATTTCAAACAATAATACCGCTGTAACGGTTCATCGCTTCGAGGAAGTAGTAATCGCCGTAGATGAGCGAATTGTCGACTGTTCCCTGGGCGAAATGGCGCACGCCGTGCAGCAGCACCCCGCGACTGACGGAACCTTCGGCCAGGTATGCGGTCGACGCGAGCGATTTGAGGATCGTCTCTGCAGCCTGCTTGTACTTTGCGCAGGAATTGGTTCATGCGCATCGCCCGCCTGGCGGGAATCCGAACACTTTGCAAGTCTACACCACGTTCTGCGACCCACTCGTACACGTCGCAACAGCGTCAACGTTTGTTTCGATAAACGGTTCTACCGCTGTAATCCGGCGGACAATAATCGCCTGCGACGAAGATTCCGTCGCGAGCCGGCAAGCCGCCGTCAAAAAGGTTGCCGACATAAAGACGCCAAGACCGCCGGTTATTTTCATCGATCCAAGCGAGCCCCGCCCGCCGCTCCGGATGGTTAAAAGGTGGATTCCCTTACGCGGCCCTTCTGCTAAATCGGCGATTCACTTCAGCTATTGCCAGATACCATTCAATTGCGTGCAGCGGCAAGATGCTCACTCGGCATTGCTGATGTCGCAAAGCCAGATCGAATAACCGTTAACCGGCCCCGGGCCGAAGGATCAAGAAATGCTTCGAACTTTTTCCACAACCGTTTTCAGCACCTTTTTGGCGGTAGGCTACGCCGGCTTGGGTTGTTCGCGAACACCGCAGGCTCCCATGGCTTCGACCGAAGGTCAATTGGTTGAACAACGCGCCAATGCAATGAAGCAGAAGGCCGAGCTGATGCAAAAAGGCGAACGTATGATCGTTGATGGCCGCGGAATGGTAGCGCGCGGAAAGGCAATTAGTGATCAAGGCAATGCATTGGAAGGACGAAATCTCGTTGCCGAAGGCGAAGCCAAAATTCGCCAGGGTGAGAATTACACTGCCCAAGCCGATGCGATGATACTGCCGACAACGCAACCCACACGGCCATACAGCGATCGTGGCGAGCTGGACCGCGCCAACGAGAACGCTCGAAACGAATCACTCAACAAGTAACAACATAGTGCCGTTACACAAAATTGAGTCGTGCCGGGCAATTGAAGCCGCTTAATGCAGCTTTCATTCGACCGGCACGCTCTTTTTCGTTTCAACGCTGACGCGCAGTCGTTGGCCGTTCAGTTATTCCCTTTCGCTTCGATCCAAGCGGCAAGCCACATACGCTGGGTCCGCTTTACGGCCCAGGCCTGCTGGCGGGCTTTGAGTTGGAGGAGCGACATTTCTTGGCCGTCGACGATTCCGGTATGGGAGAAGAACTTGACGGTATCAATGTTGTAGGCACCGTCTGAAGCTTTCGTTGCCGCCGCTAACGCGGCTTGACCGATCAGTGGAAGCGCATCGTAGCTGATGAAACTCACTTCGATCGACGCGCGCCACACATCATCGGTTGTGATCGGATCTTTGAATTCCTTTAGCGCAATCGTGAACGCATCCCAATATTCGGCGCGAAGTTCTGGGAAGTTCTGCCTGGCATCATCCACCATTCGCCATTCCATTTCGGAGTGGATATTGGGCGCGCCGCGTTTGCTGCCGAAGTATGATTGGCTCTTGTAATCGACCGTGGCATGCTGTGGCTGCGTGTTATCCTGTAAATAGTGTGCCAGATAGCCGGCCCAGCGCATCGCCGATTGATCGTCCCGTGCGCCGAGGCCATCTGACGGCTTCAGACGGTTCTCGCGAATGGCTCTCACCAATTGTTGATACGCGTGTTCGGTGGCAAACGGCAAGTATCCGGACTGGATGTAGCGCTCGTCTTTCCAATCGCGGCGGATGTCTTCGATGAGCGGCTTGGCGCTCAGATCATCTTTATACTTCCGTTGTTTGCTGCCGGCCACGAAGAGTTCGAGATCGATGAAATGCATGAGGCGTTCGTGCACGCCGAAGGGTTCGACTTTCGCACCCCGCGCGCCATTCTGCGCCACGTCGTCCGGTTCCATCACCCAATACAACACCCCGCCGCCGGAGCGGTTGAGGTCGGTCTGCACGCTGGCGTTGAGCATGAAATCTCGCTCGGCGGCGGCGGCGAGCTTTTGAGGAATGATGTCGGCCAGCCACAACTTCATCGCCGGCGGCGTCTGCGGATCATCCATCAATCGCTGGGCGGCGATGCGCGTGAGCTGCACGTGCTCTTTGCCGCCCCATCCGAAAGCGTGTGATGCGATGAGAAGCAGGACTGCGACCGAGATGCGAACCATGCCCATAGCGTAACGCATCACTTCGTCGGCGTGAACTCGCCGAACGCCACCTGCTTGAAGCGGTACTGCTCGCGTGTGACAAGCTCGCCCGCCACCAGAATGACAATGACACGGCCGTGGTTCGCATCATCGGAATCGGCCTGCACTGGCGGAGCGTGGGCCAGGATGACGGCGACCGGTTGGTCGGCGCGGGCGTGGAGGTGTTGGGCGATCCATTTCATGGCGGTGACGTTAGCGGTGCGCTCGGGCTGCTCGCCGCCGGGGGTGAGGTAGTTCTTTACATCATCCGGCAACGGGGACGACGCCACCGCCGCCGCCATGTCGGCCGCGAGCGTATCGGGCGTGGTTTTGTAAGTCAGTTGATGCACCCAATCAACTTGCGACAGGATCGGTGCCAGTAGTTCGATGCCGGCGGTTTTGCCATCGAGGGTCTGGCTGGCATATCGCTCGGAAAACGATGCGCGCAGCACCTCGGGCGTCACCCGTTGCGTCAACGAAACCGTCAGCGCGTTAACGGCGGCGGTCCAGCCTTCGGGAGCATCGGGGCCGGCAACCGTTGGAACGCCGTGGGTTGCAGCCCAGAGGCCGGCAGTGATTGCGAGGAGTCTGATATGCTTCATCACCCCTGCTATCGACGAGCCGGATCAGCGATTCACCTGCACAATAAAGAAAATCGCCCCGACCTGTGCTGCGGCGGCAGAGAATATTGGACCGTGGTCAGGTTGCGACGGATTTGATGAAAGGGCAAAGGGGTGACGGACCAGTGCCCACACCCGTAACAACGAATGAGTAGCGACGATGGAACAGAATCGCTTCGTACGCGGCACTCATTCCTCGCGACTCGCTCTGCGACTATTTCATCGCTTCCACGCCGCCCATGATTTCCGACAGTTCTGTCGTAATCTGGCTCTGGCGGGCGCGGTTGTACTGCATGCTTAACGCCTTTTGCATCTTGTCGGCGTTATCGGTCGCACTCTTCATGGCCACCATGCGGGCCACGTGCTCGCTGGTGGCGGCGTCGAGGAACGCCTGAAAAAGCGACGTCTTCACCGCCAGCGGAAGTAGTTCGCCCAGCAGTTCTTCCGGCGACGGGGAGAACTCGTAGATGCTCTTGGTGTGTTCGACGGCATCCACCTTCACGTCGTCGCCGCGGCGCTTGGTGTCCATCACGCCGGCCTTCGCTTGCGCTTCTTTTTCGGCGGATTCGCGCGCGAGGCCCTCGGTCACGTCTTGAATGCCGCTCACCGGCAGCAGCGCATTGACGGCGGCCTTCTGCACGCCGGTGCTGATGAAGTTCATGAATGCAACGTAGACGGCATCGAGTTTACCGTCGGCGAACTGGGCCATGAGGTTTTCGGCTAAGTCGTAGATCTCGGCATACTTCGGCGGATCGGACACCGTTACCAACTGCGCGATGGGAACCTTCTGAAACTTAAAGAAGCTGTTGCCCTTCTTGCCCGCAGAATAAAGATCGATCTGGCATCCCTTGGCGACGTGCTTCTTCACGAACCCAAAAGACGCGCGAAGCACGTGCCCGTTATACGCGCCGCACAGCCCCCGGTTGCTCGTGATGACGATGATGGCAACCTTCGAGCCTGCCTTGAGTTCAGCAGGTTGACGCAGCAGCGGATGATTTACCTCGCCGGCACCCTTCACCACTTCGGCGGCGACTTCGCGCAGCTTCTGTGTGTAGGGCTTCGAGCCGACAGCCCGCTTCAGCGATTTCTGAAACTTCGCCGTCGCGATCATCTGCATGGTCTTGGTAATTTTTTTGATGTTTCGCACCGCCTTGCGGCGCTTCACAATCGCTCGAGCCTTGGCCATCGATCTTTACCTCTTTCGCGGGAGCGGAAAGATTACGGATTTCGGCGCAAGTGGCAACTTCCACCAAGGTTAGCCGCTGATGAACGCAGATTAACGCGGATAGGAAGGAAAATCGTAACCCTCTTTCTTATCTGCGTTTATCTGCACTCATCCGCTATTAAAACGCATTCTTCAGCAGTTCCAGCACCTTCGCCGAGCCGATATCTCGCTTGCCGAACCCCGACAGCGCCCCCGCCTTCACCGCGGCGGTCTGGGCGTCCTGGTAATTGCTGATAAGCATCGACATGACGCGCGGATTGATTGCAAACGCCCGGCCAATCAATTCGACACCGCCTTTGTCGCCGAAATCGCCATCGAGTTCGCGGTTGACCAGCATCAACCCGGTGTCGCCTGTGAGAAACTTCTGCAACGATGATTCGTCGTTGATCCGCTCGATCACAACGCCGTCGACGGCCTTCTTCGCCGCGAGCATCAGGTACGACATATCCGGCCCGCAATGGCCGACTAAGGCAATCACTTTTTGAACGCGTTGGCTTCCGACTGAAGTGGGGACCTTTTGGCTGCTGATAGGATTAACTGACATAAGCTCAATTGTACGCACAGTGCGCAGGGAAGGCGATCCGGTTAGTATGCAGTGATGCTGCTGAAAATTCTTCTCTTCACCACACTTTGCACGGCCGCGCCTTCGCATGATGAGCTTGTTGCGATGGGCCGCAAACCTGTGCCCCCCGCGATGCCTAAACGGACGATCGCCCCGCCGGCCACGCAACCGGCCGGCGAGATGATTGATCTGGTTGACGGCGATGTGAAGTTCAAACTTTTCATTCCACCTGAATATCACATCGCAGCAGACGGGCGCATCAATCTCACTGTACACTTTCACACGGTTTACTGGTTCATTCTCGATGAACATTTGCGCCGGGGTTTGAACGAGCCGCTGGCGATGTTTGCACTGGGCGAAGGATCGAGCACGTATCGCAAGCCGTTCCTTGATGTCGATCGGTTTGATCGGATCGTCAAGCTCATCGAAAGCACGCTGGGCGAACGCATGGGGCCGGCGGACGCGCGGGTAACGCAGATCGACATCACCAGCTTCAGCGCCGGCTACGGGGCGGTTCGCGAACTGGTGCTACGGGGCGGTTCGCGAACTGGTGGAACAGGATCGATACATCAACCTCATGCGCCGAATCATTCTGTGCGATTCGCTGTACGCGAGTTGGGAACCTGCCAGCACCCAACCCGGCGCCACCAGCCGCCCGGCGGAGGAGAACATCGGCCCGTGGCGAAAGTTCATCGATCTGGCCGCGAAAGGCGAAAAAACGTTTGTGCTCACCCACTCCATGGTGCCCACCGGCTACGCCAACACGGCCGCGTGCGCGAAGGCGCTGATTGACATCGTGGGTGCACCCGTGACCGCCATCAAACTGAACGAAACCGAAGCGGCGAAGGACCCCGAATACCCGATCGCCTACCGCGCCGACCTGGGCCATTTTCACGTCTGGGGCTATCACGGCGAAGACGCGCAGGCCCACATGACGCACGTCCGCCACATGGCCGAAGTGTGGCGGGCGCTGGATGCGTGCGGCGATCGGTAGCTAAACCTTGATACAGCGGCTGTGTCGTTGGCAATTCTGCCGCTATCTTCTCCGATTACATGGATCACTTTCACTACCGCAACAATGAACTCTACTGCGAAGACGTGCCGGTCGAGCGCATCGCCGCCGAGGTGGGTACGCCTGCGTATGTGTACTCGAAGGCAACCTTTCTGCGCCACTACCATCAGTTGGCCGACGCGTTTAGGCCACTGAATGCGACCATCTGCTATTCGATCAAGTGCTGCGGCAACATCAACATTCTGAAGATGCTCGCACACGAAGGTTGCGGGTTTGATGTGACCAGCGCCGGCGAGCTTTACCGCGCCCTGCAGGCCGGCGGCGAGCCGGCCAAGATCATTTTCGCCGGCGTGGGAAAGAGCGACGGCGAAATTGAAGCAGGCATCAACGCGGGCATCGCGGCGTTCAACTGTGAAAGCGAAGAAGAAATTGAGAATATCGACCGCGTCGCCGCCCGGCTGGGCAAGACGGCAGTGGGCGCACTGCGCGTCAACCCGGACGTCGATCCGAAAACACACGCAAAAACCACAACCGGCAAAAAGGAAACCAAGTTCGGCGTGGATATCGATCGCGCCGAGCGCGTCTTTGAGCAGTATCGCTCACTCAAACACTTCCGTCTGGCGGGTATTCACACGCACATCGGTTCGCCGGTGCTGGAGATTCAGCCGTATGTTGAATCGGTGAAGAAGGTCGTTGAATTGATCGATCGATTGACGGCGCGCGGCCACACCATCGAATGGTTCGACGTCGGCGGCGGGTTTGGGGTGAACTACACGTCGCCGGATCAAGCCAAGCCCGTATCCGAACACGCCAAAGCGCTTGTTCCGCTGCTTTCAGGCAAGCCGTACAAAATCGCTTTCGAGCCGGGACGATATATCGCCGGCAACGCCGGCATCATGCTCACGCGCGTGCAGTACCGAAAGACCGGCGGGCGGAAGAAGTTTGTGATCGTGGATGCGGGCATGAATGACCTGATCCGCCCGACGCTGTACGAGGCGTATCACCACATTTGGCCGACGAGTATTCGCGATGAGGACATGCCAGGGTCGCGCACAAAAGACGTTTCGCCGACGGACGGCGAAGTAGTCGACATTGTCGGACCAGTTTGCGAAACCGGCGATTATCTTGCGATCGATCGACCCCTGCCGCCCACGAAGCGCGGCGACTTGCTCGCCGTCTTCACCGCCGGCGCCTATGGGTTTGCGATGGCCAGTAATTACAACAACCGCCCGCGCCCGCCGGAGGTGCTGGTGGATGGCGGCACGTACACGATCATCCGGCGGCGGGAGACGATGGAGGATTTGGTGCACGGGGAGGACGAGGCATGATGCAGATCAAACTTTCCGGACAGGCACTGCGGGCATGGCGCTCCTGGTCACACTTATCGGCTTCCAGGCAAAAGATGCTTTGGGCGGTGGGGGAAACCGGGCAGCGGCTTATTGATGCTGGCGCTTTTGATCGAACGCCGATTGGCAAGAAGTTGCGATATGAGATGCCGCCACCAGCAAATGTCCGGCTGTACTTTCTCAAAGCCGACTTCGATAGAGTGGAGTTGTTTCGTATCGCGTTGCCTCATTATCCAAAATCTTCGGATTGACAATAATTAGCTTATAAGTTAATATTGTGGAATGACGAAAACGATGTCTAAACGGGTAAAGGAGCTTCCACTCCCGGTTCCGCCGTACTACCGCGGGCGTAAAAAATTGTTGCCCGGCGCGCTTACTAAAGAATTGCGATCGTGGGGGACACCGCCGCCTCTGGGCAAATTGGAAAAGCTTTCTTCGGAAGAGGCCGAAAGGCTTGGTGCCCTCGAACGCGAAGAAGCAAAGCGCTTTCCCGACATGAATGTATCGTATGTCTTTGACGAGGGTGCACCGGCGCGATTCGCCGCCTCTCGCCTCAAATGGCTCGCCTTCCAGCTCAACCTGACCCAGAAAGAAATTGCTCGCCGGGTGGGTGTTTCGCCGGTGGTCATCAACCGCATTTTCAAAGACCCCGACCGCTCCAGTGTAGCAACATTGCGAAAGGTCGCCAAAGCCATGGGCGTCAAGCTGATTGAACTGATTGACGAACGATGACGCATATAACTCCCCCGCCATTTCCGCCGCAGCCGCCGATGCCGATTGCCTATGCGCCACTTGGCTACGCATCTTACGATCAACAGCGCGCCAACGATGATTCGCACCTCAATCTGCTTGTAATCTTCCATTACATATGGGCGGGTTTGCTGGCGCTGCTTGCGTTTTTCCCGATCATTTATGTTGTACTCGGGGTAATGATCGCCCGGGGCACGTTCACCAGTTCCAACCGCCAGAATGAGATGCCGCCGGAGGTGGGTTACATTTTCATCGGCATCGGCGTGTTGGCGTGCCTTTTCGGTTGGACACTGGCGCTGCTGAATTTTCTTTCTGCGCGTGGAATGCGACAACGCAAATGGCGGATGCTCTCGCTGATTTTGGCCGGCGTCAACTGCCTTAGCGTACCGCTGGGAACCACGCTGGGGGTGTTCACGTTTGTTGTGCTGTTGCGCGCAAGCGTCGCCTGGCAGTACGCTGAGGCGGCCCGGCAGCGGCAGGTGGCGGCAGAAACTCCACCACCATGAGCATGGAACGATCGCCTGAGCCTGAGTTAATGGACCTCGCCGACGAAGTGCGCGCATACGCTCAGGCCGACTTTGCGGCGGTCAATCAGCGGTTCGTCGAGCGGTTGTGTGAACTAACTGGCGGCCGCCTGAACGCGGCCGTGGTTGATCTGGGGTGCGGGCCGGGTGATATCGCCATTCGTGCCGCCAAGGCACAACCAATGTGGCACATCACCGCCATCGACGCCAGCAAGCCCATGCTTGATTGGGCCGCGAATGCTGCACAATCGGCGGGCGTGGCGGATCGAATCGTCTGGACCATTGGCGACGCCAAGTCGCTTCCACTTGCAACGGGCGGGTTCGACGTGATCTTTTCCAACAGCCTCCTGCATCACATCACCGACGCCGAGGCGATGTGGCGAGAGGTCAAGCGAATCGCTAAACCCGGCGCGCAGATTTTCTTCCGTGACCTTTACCGGCCTGCCAGCCAAGTCGTCGCCAGACGAATTGTCGCTACTCACGCTGCCACCGCGACGAAACTGCTGCAGGAAGAGTTTTACCGCTCGTTGCTCTCGGCCTATTCCGCCGTCGAGATTCGGTCGCAGCTTGCGCAAGCGGACCTGTACGGCTTTTCGGTGAACGAAATCAACGACCGCCACATCGACATCATCGGAACCGGTTGATGCGCGTATACTGCATCAGATGTTGACCGATTCATCCGCGCCGCGGCCGTTCGTGCTGCTGGAGGCCAATTACCGGCAATTGCTGGAGGACCGCCCGAACGTCGCGGTGCTGCCGTGGGGCGCTACCGAAGCGCACGGCTATCACCTTCCGCACGGCACCGATGTGATTGAGGCAACGCACATGGCCATCCGTTCGGCCGAGATGGCTCGATTGAGGGGTGCAAAACCGATCGTAATGCCGACGATTCCGTTCGGAAATGATGAACAGCAACTCGATCAGATCGCAACCATCAGCATCACAACCACGACGGCCTTCGCCATCTTGCGCGACGTGGTGCGATCGTTGGCGAAGCAGGGAATCGACCGCCTGATCATCGTCAACGGTCACGGCGGGAACGAATTTGAGCCGCTCATTCGCGACCTTCAAGGCGAGTTTGGCGTCCTCATCGTGCTCGTTAACTTCTACCAACTGCACCCTTATCCGCATGATGCGTCGATTCAAAACAAAGGGGATCACGCCGACGAAATGGAAACCAGCCTTTGCCTGCACCTCTGCCCACAGTGGGTGCGGATGGATCAGGCCGGGGCCGGTGCGCGGGTCGCATTTGAGATCGAAGGCCTTGCATCCCCCGGCGTGTGGACCCCGCGGCCGTGGAGCAAAACGCACCCGGACACGGGCAGCGGCGACCCTTCCGCAGCAACGGCCGAGAAGGGCGCTGCGTATTTTGACAAATTGTGCGCGACAATTGCCGACGTGATAGCCAATGTGAGCGCCGCGACAAAGGGACAACTGCCCTACATTTAAGATCGTTTGCCGCATTGCCGGCGCTCGCTCGCATCACTCGAAGCGCGTCACACCGCCGCCACCTGCACGCTAAGGTCTTGCCGCCGATCCGCCATTTGCGCCCGCAGCCGCGCGAGAATGGATGAGTGCATCTGGCTCACGCGACTTTCGGATAAGTCGAGCGTCGCGCCGATTTCCTTCATCGTCATCTCTTCGAAATAGTAGAGCACGATGATGAGTCGCTCGGCCCGGCTGAGGCCCTTGGTCATCAGTTCTTTCAAGTCTTTTCGCTGGATTTCGCGGACCGGATCGGCGCCGCGCTTATCTTCCAGAACGTCGATCTCGCGCACGTCTTTGTTGCTGTCGGTCTCGAACCACTTACGCGACAGGCTCACCAGCCCGACCGCCGACGCGTCTTTGGCCATCTTCTCAAACTCGGGCCTGGAGACGTTGAGCCGCTTGGCCAGTTCGTCGTCGGTGGGCGCGCGGCCCAGTTCTAATTCAAGCTGCTTGGTCGCATTGTCGATCTTATGTGCACGAGATCGCACCAGCCGCGGAACCCAGTCCATCGAACGCAGCTCGTCGAGAATAGCGCCGCGAATTCGCGGCGCGGAGAATGTTTCAAACTTCACGCCGCGGTCGAGGTCGAAGCCTTCGATGGCATCCATCAGCCCGAAGATTCCGGACGACATGAGGTCGTCCAATTCGACTTCATCCGGCAACTTCATGTGAATCCGCTCGGCATTGTACCGCACAAGGTGCAGGTAATGCTCCATGATGATGTTGCGGAGCATCTCGCCGGCATTGAACAGCTCTTTATATTTTGATGCCAGTTCAGCGCCTTTGCCTTTTTCGGCCCTCTCCATCTCGATGCGGTTTTGCTTGTAATCGATCCAGACTTCTTTGATGTCCCGTTTGCTTGCTCTGGAGATCAGACTCATCAGTCCTCCCGGTCCTTGGGCGTTTGCAGTGTCTTTGCAGCCACGGGCGAGTGACCATCATTCGCCCGCATCCACACCTCAACGCGTTTGACATGACAACCGGATGCACAAAACGATAAAGCTGCCGGCTCTATCGCCACATTCCGTTATCGGTCACCCGCACTGGAATCCGTTCCAGATTTTTCAGTTTTTTCGCCCGTTCGACTCAAGTTTTCGTCGAGCGTGCTTTCAATCATGCTGCCAACAATCAGTCCGATAACCAGCGTCACCACCATTGCCAACAGCGCCCGGCCTACCGTCGTACCGAACGTATTCCCAACCTGCATGCCGCTTAAAAGGCACACAAAAAAAATGATCAAAGCGGCGGCGGCGGCGAGGCGTTTGGACATTTTTCTCAATCTTGGATTGCGGATTGTGGCTCACGGATGTGCGTCGGAAGCTGGCTTCCCATTCGCAATCGGCAATCCGAAATCGGCAATCTCCTATCTTCTGAACCAGCGACTCATCCGATCAAAAAACCCTTCAGGCCGAACCGGGGCAGCGACGCCGCTGGCCAGCCGCATAGCGAGCTGGTTCACACAGACGCTCGCCGGGCACCTGGGGTAAGCCAGGACAAAGGGCGAGCGTTTTCGCACCGAAAGCACCACGTGTTCATCATCCGGCACCGAGCCGGCATCGAGGAGGTTGATGTTCAGGAATTGCCGGGCGACTCGCGAAATGCGGTCGTACACCAACTTTCCTTCGTGGTCACTAAGCGTTTGATTGACAAGCAGGCTCATGTGCCGATCGGCCCGGTCGCGGCTGATGACCTTTACGACCGCGTAGGCGTCGGTGATGGCGGTCGGCTCGGGCGTGGTGACGACCAGCACATGATCGGCGGCGCGGGTGAAACTCAGCACGTTCTGGCCGATGCCCGCTCCAGTATCAATGACGAGAAAATCGGCCTGCTGTTCAATTTTTTCCAGCGAGTCAACCAACCGCTGGCGATCGGCTTCAGAGAGGTCTGCCATTTCCGCCAGGCCCGATGCGCCGCCGATCAGGCGGAACCCGCCGGGGGCTTTCACCATCACGTCGTTGATATCGCGCTTTCCGCCGATCACATGGGCCAGGTTCCACGGCAGATCGATATTGCACAGCACGTCGGCGTTGGCCAGACCCAGATCGGCATCCAGCAGCACCACATCTTTCCCTGCCGACGCCAGGCGGATCGACAGATTGACGGCGATGTTACTCTTCCCCACGCCTCCTTTGCCGCTGGTGATGGCGATCACCGTCGCGTGCCGCTGCGTGGCGCGGGCGAGCGATCGAAGGTGCGTGGCCTGATCCATTAAAGCCGTCATAGGCCCATCCCAAGAATCAATTGAGCGAGCCTGCGCCCGCGGCCAACTTCGATATCGTCGGGCACATCCTGCCCGGTGGTGATGTACGAGATCGACTTGTTCAAATTCCGTACCACGTTCAAAATCACGCCGACTTGTGCGGCCTCATCCAGCTTGGTGAAGATGATTTTCTCAAACTTCACTTCGCCGAACCGTTCCACCGCAAGTTCGACACACGACTGGCTCGAGGTGCTCGACAGCACCAGATGCGTTTCATCAACCTGCGCGGCGACGAGGAAAGTCTTGAGTTCACTGAGCTTGAGCGTGTCATTGGGGCTTCGGCCGGCGGTGTCGATGAGAACGAACTCGCAATCATTCATGCTCAAGACGGCCGCGCGGATGTCTTCGGGCGTTGAGACGACCTTGAGCGCCGAACCGAGAATGTCCGCATATTTTTTCAACTGATCGATCGCGGCGATGCGATAGGTGTCAATCGTAATCAGGCCGACCTTGCGCCGTTCGCGCAGTTTCAGGTTCGCTGCAAGCTTGGCAATCGTTGTGGTCTTGCCCACGCCCGTCGGCCCGATGAGCGCAACAACGTGCGGGCCGGATGTCTTGCTTCGCGTGATCGGGCCGGCGACCGGAATCAGTTTTTCGAGCTGTTCAGCAATCTTCTCGCGGATGAAATCGTGCTGGCCGAGGTGTTCGGGCCGCACCGTTTCGCGAATCTTGCGGATGATTTCCCGTGCCAGCTCGTCGGCCACCTGATGTTCGATCAGCATGCGATAGTGCTCGAACAGTTGTTCAGGCAAATCCGGTGCCGAGCCGTGACGAACATCCTCACTGAGCTGCTTCAGCAAACCCTTCACGGTTTCGATTTCATTGCGAATCGCCATCGCCGTGATGTTGCTGACGGCGGGGGACGAAAGAAGATCAGCCCCCGGCGGCGATTTTTTTGCCAGTTGCGGCGGAATGGCCGCGAGCAACGTCGTATGCGGCTTCCTTACCGGCGCGGCCTGCGGGCGGCGCACAGGAATATCCGCCCCCCGGCCGGCCGTGATTTCAACCACTTCCATTCGTCGTAAACCCAGCCAACGACGCTGCGCCACCATACGCGTGTGAAGGATCACCGCGTCGGTGCCGAGTTCGCTTTTGACGAGCGTCAGACAGTCTGACATGCTCGATGCCCTGAAAGTTTTCAAACCCATACAAACGCCGGTGCATTGGCCTGGGCCGACGCACCGCTCCCGTTACGACCCGTTTAATCCAGCCATCCCTACGGCTTCCACAGCCACATCGCTCGTCACTTCGTTGTACGCCAGCACCGCCGCCTGCGGCAGTGTGGACTCGATCATTCGTCTGATCACCGACCTTATCTGCGGGCTGCATAGCACTACCGCGTTGCGCCCAGCCTGCACCAACTCGGTCACTTTCTCGGCGATGCTCTTCACAATCTGCTGCTGCGTGCCCGGCGGCATCGTGACCGCCCCGCCGCGCTCGCGGTCGACGTGCCCGCTGACGAATTCTTCCAGTGTCGGATCGAGCGTGATGCACCAGATTTTATCCGAATCGTCGACGTATTGTTTGCAGATCGTTCTCGCCAGTGCGTTGCGCGCGTATTCGGTAAGCACGTCTGCGTCTTTCGTCCGCATCGCGCAATCGCCCACGGCTTCGATAATCGTTTCAAGATCGCGAATCGGCACGCGCTCGCGAAGCAGGTTCTGCAGCACCTTTTGCAGTTCCCCGGGCTTGATGAGCGTGGGAATCACTTCTTCCACCAACGCCGGACAGCGCGCTTTCAGGTTATCAACCAGATTCTTCACTTCCTGCCTGGTGAGCAATTCGTACGCGTGGCTCTTCACCAGTTCGGTAAGGTGCGTCGCCAGCACCGCCGAGGCTTCAACCACCGTGTAATTCATCAACTCTGCCTGCGCCCGCTGCGGCTCAGTGATCCAATACGCCGGCAGGCCGAATGCGGGTTCGGTGGTTTGGGTTGCGCCGGTGATCTCGCCACTGACCGCGCCCGAGTCCATCGCCAGAAACTGCTCTGGATAGGTTTCCCCTCGGCCGACCGCGTTGCCCTTGATGCGCACCACGTAGTCATTGGCCCCGAGTTGAATATTGTCACGAATGCGGATGGGCGGAACGATGATGCCCATTTCCATCGCCACCTGCCGGCGGATGAGACTGATGCGATCCAGCAAATCGCCGCCGCGCGTGGTATCAACGAGCTTCACCAGCCCGTAGCCCACCTCGAGTTCCATCGTGTCGACGTCGAGCAGCTTCTCGACCTTTTCAGGGTCTTTCTTCGAGATTGCCTCGCGCTCGACGGCGGCGGCGGCGACTTTCGCACGGTTTTCGTTCCGCGTGAGCACCAGAGCCACCCCGCCGCAGCAAAGGGCTAGAATAATCAACGGCATTGCCGGCAGACCCGTGAATGCCATGAAACCCAGAAAGATCGCCGCGACGATCAGTGGCTTGGGGTTGGAAAGCAGTTGGCTGATCATCTCTTCGCCCAGATCGGTCTTGCTGCTCGACCGGGTGACGATGAGGCCCGCGGCCAGCGATACGATGAACGCCGGCACCTGGCTGACCAGCCCGTCGCCGATCGTCAGGATCGTATAAAGTTTCATCGTCTCTAGGATCGGCCAGTTGTGCTCCACCATGCCGACATAGAATCCGCCCAAAATGTTGACGATGGTAACGATCACCGACGCAATGGCATCGCCGCGGACGAACTTGCTGGCACCGTCCATCGCACCATAAAAGTCGGCCTCATCGGATATTTCTTCTCGACGTTTTCGAGCGTCGGCCTCAGTGATATGGCCGGCGTTCAAGTCGGCATCAATCGCCATTTGTTTGCCGGGCATTGCGTCTAAGGTGAACCTTGCCGCTACTTCGCTGATGCGGGTGGCGCCTTTGGTGATCACCACAAACTGAATGATAAAAATGATGACGAAGATAATGATGCCAACAGCCAGGCTGCCGCTGGTCACAAAGCTGCTGAACGCCAGAATCACCTCGCCGGCGGCGTGCTTGGCGGCTTCGGGGGAAAGGCCGCCATCGCCGGCGGTGAGAATCAGGCGCGTCGTGGCTACGTTCAGCACGAGGCGAAACAGCGTCACCGCCAGCAGCAGCGACGGAAAGACCGCGAATTCCAGCGGGCTTTTCACGTAAATTGTGGTCACCAGCACGATGATCGAAAGGGCGATGTTGATCACCAGCAACAGATCAAGAATCGCCGGCGGCAGCGGCACGAGAATAACGCCCAAAAGCCCGATCAGCGCCAGCGGGAACAGCAGCGCGCGGCTTTCCTGCAGCTTCTGAAGGATCGGATTTCGTGCGGCGAGCGTTGGCATCGTTGTGGGTTGTCAGTTGTGCGGCGTGGGTTATGTGTTGTGATTTGCCGACCGGCATAGACGCCGACCTGCAACCAACAACCCACTTACGCGGCCTGAGCATTCCTCCTATTCATCTTTCCACTTAACTCGTACACATACGCCAGAATTTCCGCGACGGCGGCGTAGAACTGTTCGGGGATCTCCTGACCCACTTCCACCAGCCGCCACAACGCCCGAGCCAGCGGCGGGCGTTCCAGAATCGGCACGCCGGCCGCGATGGCGGTTTCACGAATCTTCTGGGCGATGAATCCCCGGCCCTTGGCGATCACTTTTGGAGCGTGGAACCCGTCTTCATATTTCAATGCCACCGCGTATTCGGTCGGGTTGGTAACCACCACATCCGCCGTCGGAACCGAAGACTTGATGCGTTGCAGCGTCCGCTGCATCGCGATCTGCCGGCGCCGCTGTTTGATCATCGGGTCGCCTTCCATCCGCTTCATTTCGTCTTTCACCTGTTGCTTGGTCATCTTCAATTCGCGCTCGGTGCGAAAGCGCTGCCACGCGTAGTCGATAATCGCCAATACCAGCATCAACAGGCCCAGACGCAGAATGATCGTGTAGATAATTCCGCTGGCCAGCGAAAATGTCTGCATCGTGGCAAGCTGCTGCACGCTGACAATCTGTTCGAGCCGGCCATGCACCGCCGAATAGGCCACCGATCCGACGACGAGCAGCTTGGCAACGTTCATCACCATCTGCATCGAACCCTTGCCCTTGCCGAACAGCCGCTTAAGCCCCTTGAGTGGGCTGAGCGCGGCAAAATTCGGTTGCAGCCGCTTGGTGTTGAAGAATAGTCCCACCTGAGCAAGATTGATCAGGATCGCCACCAGCGCCACGCCGAGCAGCAACGGCAGCAACGCCGCGCCGATGGTGCCGGCCAGACTCACCAACAGCGTGGATACATGTCGAGGATCGTGATCGGCCAACACGTCGGCGGACATCACACGCTCAGTCACCGCGCGCAACGCGGCCACCAGGTCGCCGCCTTTCATCTGCAGCATGAACAACATGCCGAGAATGACGGCGGCCGCGGTTAAGTCGGGCGATCGCGCGACATTCCCCTGCTCGCGCGCTTCCTGGCGCCGGCGGGGGGTGGGGGCTTCGGTTTTGTCACCAAAATCGTCGGCCATCCGTGGCCTTTCTTACTAATTACTTCGCCGGGGCAATTGAATAACGCGCTTCAACCACACTCACATTGGCCGACACCGCGTCAACCAGCACTTCTCCAGTAATCTTCACACCCACAATGATGACGATCAGACCCACGAGCGAACGGATGCTCAACCCCGCCGTCATCACGTTCAGCTGCGGCATCGTTTTCCCGATGCAACCCAGCGCCACATCAACAATCAGCATCGTCACGAGCATGGGTGCCGCAATTTGCATTGCCAGTATTGTGGCGCCGGTGAGCATTTCTATCAGCAGATCAAACACCGATTGATCCAGGCCGACACTCAAGGGAGGCAGTGCCGCAAAACTCGCATGCACGCCGCGGAGCATGGCCGCCGGGCCATTGACCAGCGGGCTCATGAACACAAGAAGCGTGAGCATGAACTGCAGGTCGCCCACGAGCGTACTGGATTGCCCGAACTGCGGGTCAAAAGTCTGTGCGATTGAAAGCCCCATCTGCTGACCCATGATTTCCCCGGCCCACTGCGCCGCGACGAAAACGAACGAAACGATCAATCCCATCGCGATGCCAAACACCAGTTCGCCGCCCAGCGCCACGACGAGCGTCGCCAAATCCTGCGGCAGGGCCACCGGCATTTGAACCGCGCCCGCCATGCCGGCGGCGATGAGCAGCACGAGCATCGCCCGCACCCGCCGAGGCACGCGCGCGCTGCCCAGCATCGGCGCCATGACAAACATTCCCGCCACGCGAAACAGCACGAGAAGGAACGCCGGCGCCGTCGTCGCGACGTATTGCACGAAAGATTGCAGCGCCAGTTCAAAGGCCATGCGCGTCCTGTCCCCTATGGAAGCTGCCCGGTCAAAAACATTGCCGCGGAATATGCGAGCAGCCGCTCGGCGATCCACGGCGTCAGCAACACCGCTGCGAAAATCATCGCCGTGATTTTGGGCACGAACGTGAGCGTCTGTTCCTGAATCTGGGTGACCGCTTGAACCAGCGAAATGATGATCCCGACCACCATGCCAATGATCAGCATGGGCGCAGAAATCAGCAGCGCCAGAATCAATGTGTGTTGAACGATATCAATGGCAGCGCCGAGGTCGATCATGTTCACACCCATCCTTGAGTGTGCGGGCGAGATTGTCGCCAAACAACTGTCGCCGAAACTGAAGTGAGCCCTGACGATTCCCAACGCCACGGCCGACCGAATCATCCATGACTCGATCAACAAAACTTATTAAACGAATGTACCCATCAGCTGCGCGGTAATCAATCGCCATCCGTCAACAAGCACAAACAAAAGCAACTTAAACGGCAAAGAGATCAGCACCGGCGGCAACATCATCATTCCCATGCTGATCAGCACGGATGAAATCACCACATCGATGATCAGAAACGGCAGAAAAATCTTGAAGCCCATCAGAAATGCCGTCTTCAACTCGCTCAGCACGAACCCGGGAATGAGCGACATCGTTCCGACGTCTCCCCATTTCGGCTCGTTTTTGGCCGCGTTTCCTTCGCGAAAACGATAAAAAAGGAATACGTCCTCGTCATTTCCAGCACTGGCCACTTGCGCAATCATGAAATCGCGCACCGGAACCTCCGCCCGCGACAGTGCCATGCGCTGATCAATCTGCCCGTTGAGGTACGGCGACAGCGCTTCATCATTCACACGCTGCCACGTCTTGCCCATCACCAGAAATGTCATGAACAGCGACATCCCGATGATGATCTGATTGGGCGGCAGATTCTGCGTGCCCAGCGCCTGACGCAGCAGCGACAGCACGATGACGATGCGCGTGAAGCTGGTCATCATGATCAGAATGGCCGGCGCGAGCGAGAGCACCGTCATCATGAAAATGATCTGCATCGCCGCGGAAAAATTGGCGCGGTTGGTCAGGTCGGGAAGCTGCATTGATGGCGCGGGGATCGCCGCTGGCGTACCGCGAGCCAGCGGCAACTGCCGGCCGTCGAGCGGAATATCCGTTGCGGCTTCCTGCGCAAGCGCCGATGACGGCACAAGCAGTGCCACCAACAACAACAAATAACACCACGGATTGACGTGAGCATCCGTTCTCATCGTCGCTCCTCAAAAATGAGTTTGACCGGTCTTCCTGACCGGTCTGGTTACTTCCTGAACTGTTTTCCCAGCCCACGGACTTTGTCCATCAGGCTGGCGATTTCGCCTCGGGCGTGCGCCAGCGACGGATCCTCCGTCGATTGCGCCATCATCGCCGCGCCGGCGGGGACGAGCATTTCGTCGGCGTCGGCTTCTTCAAAATCGTTTTCGGCTTTCTTAAACCACTTGGCAAACCCGATCGCCGGCGTAATTGAAGTCGCTTCTTCCAACTGTCCGAGCAGCGATGCCACCTCATCCGCTTCGGTAATCTGGCACAAACTGCTCATCTGCCCGGCGTTGTCGGCCGCGACGACAATTCTGCGGCCGACCTGAATCAGCACCACCTGCTGCCTCGGCCCGGTGGTGGCCCGGCCTAGCACACGCACGACTTTTCCCGCTCCGACCGCCGCCGACGCGCCGAGCCAGCGCTTGCCGACAAAGCGCATGAGCAATATCAGCCCGATGACGATACCCAGCGCAACCGCCACCCTCGGCCAATTGAAACTGATGGAGGGCGCCAGTTGCATCGATGCGGGCGCGGTGGAAGGGCGTTCACCCGTGGTCGCCTTGGCCGCGCCGACGCGCACCGGTTGATCGTCAAACCGCCCCGCCGGCTGCGTGGATTGCGCCATCAACGGCGCGACGGCACTCAGCGCCGCAACGCAACCAATCGTAAAGCTCAGAATACGCCGGTTCATGCGACTGAGTCTTCCCGGCTGGTGGTGACGATTTCGTTGACGCGCACACAGAAGTTGTCGTTCAGCACCAGCACCTCGCCGCGGGCCACGAGGCGGTCGTTTACAAACACATCAACGGGGTCGCCGGCGAGTTTGTCGAGTTCCACGACCGAACCTTCAGCCAGCTTCAGCACGTCTTCCACCATCATGCGCGACCGCCCCAGCTCGATTTTTACGTTGAGTTCAACATCGCGAAGCAAATCAATGCTGCTGGCGGCGGCATCGGCGATCACTTGCTGGAAATTGGGCAGGTCAAAATTCGCCGTATCCACGGAGGCACCGGCGTGCGAAAGAATGTCGCCGTCGGGTATCACGCCGGTTTCCTGGGTGGAAAACGCGCCGCCGCCCGTGTCGGCAGCGGCATTGGTGCCTTCCATTTCGGCCAATTTGAGGAGTTCCTGAAGCGCCGCGTCATCGATCGGTACCGTCGCCGTTGGATCGGAAGCGGGTGCGGGCGTCACCGAATCAAACCCAGCATTGCCTAGATCGAACGGTTCTTCGGGTTTATCTGGGATTGAGCCGGCGCTCTCATCGGCGGGCGGGGGGACTGCATCACCTTCGGCCATGCGACACCATCCTTGGCTGCAGCCGGAGAGGCAGGTCAATCCATCGACCTGCCGCTAGAAGTCAGTGCGGAACGGAATGCACTTGGGCACCAGCACTTCTTCGATCAACCCTTCGCCGACCAGTTCATCAAGCTGATACTTGACTTGCCGACGAAGCGTTTCAAGGCCGGGTTCCGAGCCGCCTCCGAGTTTCTCCGGATCGCTTTGCGCAATGATCGTTCGAACGCGATCCTTAATCAAGGCCTCGCGATCTTTAAGTGTCCGCTGAACCTTGTCGGCGTGCTCGCCTTTGACCAGCGCGAAGATGGAAATGTCATAAAGAAAGGTTCGGCCCGACATCTTGTTGGGCGCGCGAAACTCCACCAACTGCAGCTCGTACGATTTTTTCTTTTCGTACTTTTTGTGCGCCTTTTCCCCTTCCTTGCCCGCCTCGCCACCGGCGTCGGCTTTGGCGGCTTCGCCGTGGCCGTCGTCCTTCGCCGCTTCACCGTGACCTTCGTCACCCGCGGCGGCATCTCCTTCGGCGGCGTGGGTTTCGGCGGCGTCGTGCTCGGCAAGTTCCGCCGCCACCGCTTCTTTGGGCGCACCAAAGCCCAGCAGCTTCAATCCGGCGAGAAGCACAATCGCCTCAATGACCATGACTCCGCCGAGCAATACGGGGAGCTTGGTAAGGAAGCCGCCCTTCTTGGCTTCGTCCTTCTTCTCACCGGCGTGTTCGTCTTTTTTTGCAGCTTTTTTCTCGGCCATGATGCGATCCTGTCCGCGGCGCGTCCCATAAACCAGGCGAACCTATGCGCTGCTAACCGATGTATCGGCACAGCAAGACGGCATCATTGCGAAATGCGAGATTGGATCGACGCCGAGCTTGGGCAGTTTCCGTTTATCGGCGTGCCCGCAAGACCGCAGTTCTCAGTCGGTAATTGGCTTGCGGATGATCCGTGCATACTCGATCGCGCGGCGCAGCACTTCGCTCATTTCTTCTTTCACCATCAATCGTTCGCCGTTGTCGCAGCAAATGAGCGTGTCGGGCGTTTTCTCGACGGTGCGGATTTTTTCGGCATTCATAACAAAGGGCGTGCCGTTGAGTTTGGTGAGTGTGATCATTGTTGCACAGCCAAGAGCGGATAGCGGAGGGCCGAGAGCACGATGACGTTTCTGGCTTCGGCTCTCCGCTGTCGGCTCTGGGCTTTCTCCAAAAATTGCCCCCGCGACAGCAGAGTAAACACCCTGTCGCGAGGGCTGGGTAACCATGGATGTTCCGTCGCGGGTGTCGCGCGGGGACGCCATTTTTTTCTTACCTGCTCGTATTCAACAGTTCCGTCAACAATTGATCGCTCGTCGAAATCACCCGGCTGGCAGCGGTGAAGCCGGTGGACGAGATGATCAGGTTCACAAACTCTTCACTCAGATCGACGTTGCTCAATTCCAGCGTGGCCGAGCGGATCGCCCCGGCCGACAGTTGCAGCGGGCCGGTGATTTTCGGCCCTCCGCTATTGCCGCCGGTCACGTACATGTTCGCGCCGGTGTCTTCCAAACCCTCGGCATTATCAAAAGTGGCGACGGCAACCTGCCCGAGGCGCTCTCTTGTGCCGTTGTCGTACGCGCCGGTAACATCGCCGTTGGTTGAAATCGAAAAACTGGTGAGCGTACCGATGGGCTTGCCATCGGGCTCGCCGAAGATGTTCGATGCGTTGGCACTGCTGTTTGCGATCGCGCTGAGTTGCGATACGTCCAGGCCGAACGACAGCGGATCGCCGCTTCCGGTGTTGGTGCGATCCAGCCGCGCCGCAATGGCGGTGGTGGTGAGCGGCTTCCCATTGGTATCAAAATTAATAGAGCCGGTGGCGACGCGAATGCCTTCGCTCGCGCCGGTGGGATCGAACGTTCGCGCGTCGGTGTCGTCGCCGCTGAACGCGTAAACTTTCCACGCCGTACCGTTGGCATCCGCGTTTTCCAGCACGGTGACCACGCTGACCTGCAAAGCGTTGCCCAATGAATCATAAGTGGTAAAGCTGGTGAACGCGCTTTCGCCGGTGGCGGCCGAGGTCTCGGCGTATTCGGCTGTTGCGCCCAGCACGGTTCCGGCCAGTGAGTTAGCGTTCTGCTCGCCGATGTGGCTTTCAATCCGCAGCCGCCGGGTGTTGGCCGCATCGGTGCCGGTGACGGCACTGGTGACGGTCGCGCCCGGTGTCGAAGGCGGCGTACCGGTGGTGGTGAGATTCGAATCGATGCCCAAGGCCTGGTTTAGGAAAATGTTATATTCGTCGACGGTGGTCGTCGCGGTAACGGTCAAATCAAGCGCCGGCAGTGTTCGTCCGCCGCGTTTTGCTGCGAGGCTGATCGTCTGCCCGTCGGTAAACATTCCTGCCGTAGCTGGTACGCCGGCGCTATCGGCCTCGCGCAGGTTGACCAATGCGGTAGACCCGATGGGTGCGTCACCCGCGGCGTTGGCGCCGACGTCGGTCAATGCTTTTGAAAGCAGCACGTTGCCAATCGTTCCAACGGCTCCTCCGGCATTGAGATTGCCTTGCAGGTCAACCTGAGTGGTTGCCTGCGCTTTGGTAAGCCCACCCAGTGGGATCTTGATATTTTGAAGTTGGCCGGGAACGATATTTCCGTCGGTATCAACGCCGAAACCCTGCACAAAATCACCGCTGGTGCTCGTGAGCTCGTTAGTCTGATTGAGAACGAACGAGCCGTCGCGCGTAAATTTCTGGCCCTTGCCCTGGACGACAAAGAATCCGTCACCGTCGATGGCCAGGTCGGTTGCCTTGCCGGTCGTTTCCAACGATCCGGCATCAAAGTTCTTCTGAATCGTCCCGATTTGCGCGCCCAAACCGCGCTGCGACGGATTCTCCCCGCCGAAATCCGCGCTGGGCGGCGAACCGGCGCCGTCGGTGACATAAAATTGCGGCTTAAACAAAACACGGCTGCCTTTGAACGCAACGGTGTTAACGTTGGCAATATTGTTGCCCACGACATTGAGCCGCGTCTGATTGACATCAAGCCCGCTTAAACCGGTGAACAGTGTGCTGGTGAGTGCCATAAGTTGCAGTTCTCATTCGGCCACCGGCGCATTCCATGCACGGGCGAGCGCAAATTTTGCATCGTTCCAAGGCCCACAAGCTCCGCCGGAGGGCACTGCGTTGATCTCATTCGTTCAGGTGCAATCGGCGTTCCAGACTTCTAATTTTTAGCCGCAGATGAACGCAGATAAGAGAAGGCAAGTGCATTCGCATCAGCGCCGAACCACGATCCAGAATCACTGTGAAGTCTTCAGCAACCTTCTCTCTTCATCTGCGTTCATCTGCGTTCATCAGCGGCAATAACTCGCTTCGTTCAATTCGCCGCGGCCGTTTCGATGCGGGTCGGCGCGATGGCTGTCAGCCGGACGAGCTCAAGCGACTGGCCGTTATCGAGTTCCAGCAGGAGATTGTCGTTCTCCACACGAATGGAATTAACCACCCCGCCGATTTTTGTGCCGTCGGCGGTTTGCCCTTCCACGGTCTTGCCGATCAGGCTGCCGGCGGCGCCGAGGTTGTTCTGCAGCACCAGCGTTTTAAGGCTCGCCTGTAACTGCTGCGTCGATTGAAGCTGGCCGATCTGGCTCATCTGAGCCAGAAGCTGCTCATTCTTCGCCGGCTCAAGCGGGTCCTGGTTCTGAAGCTGCGTGATCATCAGCTTGATGAAATCTTCGGTCTTGAGCTGAAACTTGCTCGACGCCACCGAGTTTCCACTGCTGCCGGCGGAAGAGAGAGAGGATGTTTCCATTGTGCGTCCTTTTCGTATGGGTGATGTAACGATTGACGATCGACGATTGACGAGGCAATTGCTTTTTCTGGTTAATCGTCAATCGTTACTACCGTTGAAGCATGAATCCGAATTCAGGCGACGAGATCCAACGGATCACCCGCCCCCAGCTTCGCCCACATGCGTTTGAGCATTTCTTTGCGCTGCTGGTTGCTGTGTCGTTCCCAATCAAAACCGCTTTGGCCTTGCTGATGGGAATTCTTTGGATCGTTCTGCTTGTCGGCGTGCTCGCTCCGCGGCGCTTGCGACACCTGCAGCTTGTCGACGCTCACGCCCTGGCTTTCCAGAGAATGCTTCAATTGTGTGAGGCTGTGACTGAGCAATTGCGTGGCGTCGGCATTGCTGGTTTGGAACGAGGCATCAATCACTCCGTCACGTACGCTCACCTGCACGAGCAGCGCGCCGAGTTCCGGGGGATCAAGCCGAATTTGCATGGTGCCGCCGGTCGGCAACAGTTGCCCGCGAACGGTTGACACGATCGTTGGATGGTTGGCGTCGGCAAACCGCTCCGGCGAGAGGGGCGTCGCGACCGGGGCCGGCGTCGCGATAAGATCAAGCTTCTGCGCGACCGACGTCGGCGATGCTTGCGCGCCAGCCAGATGAGAGGCGTCAACGTGCCCCACCGCTTGCGGCGTCGCGGAACCAATGGCGTCGGCCCGGGCAGACACCGAGCCTGTTTCCAACCTGACCACCGCTTCGGTACCGTCGTCCACCTTTTCTTCTTTCACGTTTACGCGTGAAGACGTTGCAACCTCTGCTGCATCGACGGGTGTGAAATCCGTTGATGCATCATCACCCGCCGGCTCCGCTTCAGCATCGGTTACACCTACCGATTCAACGTTCGCCTGACCGCCCCGAATTCCGCCCGAATCATTCAACCGCGCCGGTTGGCCGCGCACGGCGTTGAGCACGCTTTGGATCTTTGTCGCATCATCGGGCTCGCCATCGTCAGCGGTTGCGATGGTTTCGATTTCTTCGGGTTCCACCGCCGTCGCGCCGGCGAGAATCAGCGATGGATCGGCCGCCGCAATTGCTTCGATCTCCACTTTCGCCACAGCCTGTTCGCCAGCGGGCTTGGAAAGATCGGTCTCGGTGGCTTCATCGGTCGCGAGGGGATCCTTCTTCTGCTCGACAGGTTTGGTGTCCGTCGGTGTTTCCACGGGCGCGGCATCGTCCACGGGCGCGTCGGCCTCGCGCTCTCTGCCGCGCTGGGCTTTCTTCGGTCGTGCAGACTCCGACGACGGTTTTTGTGCCGCCGACGCACTTTCATCCTCCCGCGGCGTGGCGGTGCTATCGACCGACTTCTTCAAGGCCTGATCGAAGCCGCTGCCGGCCCCCGATTTTTCTGTTGCGGATTTTGTTTCGGGGGAAATCGATTGCCGCCCCGCCGACCGCGCCGTTCTTGCTCCGCCGGCGGGCAGGTTTTGCAGGATGGTTGACGCCATGGCTAATTCGCTACCGAGGCCTGACTTTGCCGCATTCGTTCCAGCACACGCTGGATTCGTGCGGTTTCATCGGGCGTCTTGAATTCTTTGATGATTCGCGACGCCTGTCTCGGCTGCATGGCTTGCAAGTACCGTACCATCGTTTCGTCATCCAACCCCATGAAGACGGTTTTTACCTGTTTGCCCGGCATCGACTGGTACAAACTGAGGCTGTCCTGAAAGCCTTTGTCGCCGGCAAGTTTCTGCTGCGACTGGGTTTGCTCGGCCAGCTTTTTGTCTTTCAGTTCGTGGGCCGTGCGATCGGTTGATAGCTGGGCCTTGGCGATATCCACCTGACGCTGCATATCCTGCAATTCTCGATATCGCCGATCGAGTTCGCTGCGCTGCGCATCAAACGCCTGCTGGATAAATTCGACTTGTTCGATGGCACTTCGGCCCGACGCTTTGGCGAGCAGTTCTTCGAGCTTCACCGACGGCTGCGTGCTCGGGCCGGACGTGGTTTCGTCGAGCTTTACTACTTCGGGCTTGGCCGGCGGTGGGAAAAGGATTTCTTTGATCCGGGCGACCTGATCTTTGCCCAGATGCCCGCCCTTCCACAGCCACCCCGCCCCGCCGGCGAGGGCAATGAAGTTGAGCGCGAGCATGAGTACAACCGCTTGTGCGAGTTTCTTCACCATGATTTCCCGCCCGCAATTGCGTTACATCGATTCGGTGATTTCCCGACTGTTGCCATTGACATTGTCATATGCAATCTGCATTCCGATTTCATCGAGTTGCGCCATTTCCTTCTGTGCCTGTTCGAGCCGCCATTGCGTCAATCGCTTTTCCTTAAGCTTTTCGATCACTTTCTTCTGCTTGGCCGCCTCGGCCAACTCGGCCCGCGTCTGCTCGACCGATTGCTGCGCCGTGACGATGCGCCGCGCCTGTTCGATGGCCCTTCGATGCATCGCCAACGTGTATCGGCGATGCGCCGCGAGATAGCCCAGATCGAGCGGGCCTGTGAGCCGGTTCTGACGCACGTCAGCCACCGATAATTGCACCTGCGCATCCAACCGGCGCAGCTCATCGGTAAGCTGCGTCAACATCGCATGCTTCTCGGCCAGCACGCGCTGTCGATCCCGCTCCACCTGCGTCCGCAGGCGGAGAACGCCTTCGAGGTTGAATTTGAAACGAGCCATACTTTAATCAGCCGCCGATGAACGCGGATGAACGCGGAAAAGACAGGAGCGCTCTCGCCGAATACGCCTATCTTCTTATCTGCGTTTATCTGCGTTCATCTGCGGCTTAGAACTTTTCAGGACTTTCTCCGCCTGCTCGATCCACGTATACAGTTCGCCCAATTGCTTTTGCGCATCAGCCAGTGTGATCGGCTGCCGCGCATCCTGCTGCAGAAACGCGATCACCTTCTGCCGGGTTTGAACAGCCAGGTCATAGTCGGCATTCACACCAGGCACGTAAGCGCCGATGTTCACCAGGTCTTCGATGTCGGCGTACGTGGCCAGGAGCGACTGCACCTTTCGCGCCATCTGTACCTGCTGCGGTTCACACACATCACCGCGCACGCGGCTGATGCTTTGCAGAATGTCGATCGCGGGGAAATGCCCGCGGTTGGCCAGGCTGCGGCTGAGCCACAGATGGCCGTCGGTGATGCCCTTTACCGCGTCGGGGATGGGTTCGTTGAAATCGTCGCCTTCCACCAAAACTGTGTAGAAGCCGGTGATGCTGCCGTTCTCGGTCTTGCCCGCTCGCTCAAGAATTTCCGGCAAAAGCGCAAATACACTGGGCGGGAAGCCTCTGGTCGCCGGCGGTTCACGGGCGGCGAGACCGATCTGCCTTTGTGCTTGCGCCATGCGGGTGAGCGAATCCATCAGAAGCATGACGTGCCGGCCCTGATCGCGGAAGAACTCTGCTACGGTGCATGCGACTTTGGCGGCGCGAACGCGCAACAGCGGCGGATCGTCGCTGGTGGAAACGATCACCACGCACCGCTTCATCCCGTCCGGCCCGAGCGAGTGATCAATAAACTCGCGAACTTCCCGGCCGCGTTCGCCGATTAAGGCGATCACGCTCACATCGGCGCTTGTGTGTTTGGCGATCTGCGACAGCAGCATGGATTTACCCACGCCCGGCCCGGAGAAAATTCCCATGCGCTGGCCGAGGCCGCAGGTGAGCAGCCCATCGATGCCGCGGACGCTGGTCGCGATGGGTTCACGAATGTTGCGCCGATCGAGCGGCGCAGGCGACTTCTGATCGATCCGGCGGTAGGCGTTTGCGCCGACCGGGCCAAGGCCATCGGTCGGCCGGCCGAAACCGTCAAGCACTCGGCCGAGCAACTCCAATCCACAGGCAATTTTCGGAGCGGCGGTTACGTTTTCAATCCGGTCGCCGCGCGATACGCCTGCCGGGCTGGTCAGCGGCATGAGAAGCGTGCGGTCGGCGGCGAAGCCGATCACTTCGGCCAGCGATTCGCGCTGGCCCATCGAAACAACCTTGCAGAGCGAACCGATCGGCAACGCCAGATCGGTGGCTTCGATCGTCAAGCCGGAGATAGCCTGCACCGTGCCGGCGACGCCGAAAGGCATGGCATCGTCGACGGCCTGAAACTGCGGGCTAAGAACACGGGTCATGATTCACCGCCGCACAATTCGGCGGCGATGCGATCGACCATGCCGTCGAGCGTCGCATCAATTTCGCCGTGCCGCGTGAGAATGCGCGCCCCGCCGGGCAACACGCCGCTATCCGCCACAATTTCGACGTGCTTCAGCGACGGCCAGTTTACCTGCAGCGACGGCATCACCTCCGCGAGGATCGCCGTCTGCGACGAATGAACGGCGATGCGAATATCATTCTGACCGACAACGAATCTGAGCGCCTGAGAGAGCGTGTCGGTGAGCACGCCGTCGCTCGTCGCGGCCACACGATGAACGACCTTGCGGGCGATCGCCACCGCCAGCGCGCAGACGTCAGCCGTCGCCGAAGCCTCGAGTTGCTTGCGCGAATCTTCAAGCTGCCCCGCCGCCGAGGAAAGTGTTTTTAGGAGCGTGGTAAGCTGAGGCGTGAGCTCGGCCAATGCCTGCTGTTTTCCCTCGGCGACACCGGCTTCTTCACCATGCCGCCGGCCTTCGTCGCGGCCTTCGACCAAACCGAGTTCGCGTGATTCGGCGCGGAGTAGTTCTGACTCGTGCTGAGCCTCAATCAGCAGCGCCTCAGCCTGCTGCCGGGCGCGCAGCAGCATCGCCTGCGCCTGCTTTTCCACTTCACGCAGCGAGTAGATCTTCGGCTGAATCGATGAAGTTGTGGGCTTGAGGACGGGCATGAGGGGGGCGGTAGGGTTCAGGGTTCGGGGTTCGGGGGTCAGGAATCATGTATCGCTTCGTACAACACCCTGAACCCTGAACCCTTCTAAACGACCATTTCCTTCTCTCCGCCGCGGCCGGCGATGATGATTTCGCCGCTGTCTTCTAGCCGGCGGACGACATCGACAATCTTCTGCTGGGCCTGTTCCACATCGCTCACGCGCACCGGGCCCATGTACTGCATGTCTTCGGCAATGAGCTGCGCGGCGCGTTCCGACATGTTCTTGAAAATCTTCTGCTTGAGTTCTTCGCTGGCCGTTTTGAGCGCCAGGCTGAGGACATCGTTTTCGATTTCTTTGAGCACGCTTTGAATGCCTTTGTCGTTCACCAGCAGAATGTCTTCGAACACGAACATCAGCCGCCGGATGCTCTCGACCAGATCGGGGTCTTCGGCTTCCAGGCCTTCCATGATCCCTTTTTCCGTGCTGCGGTCGGCAAGGTTCAGCATCTCCGCCACCGTCTCCACGCCGCCGGCTTTTTCGAAGGTCTGACTGACGATATCGCTGAGCCGATGGGCCAATCCCTGCTCCACTTCTTTAATTACTTCAGGATTCGTCTGTTCCATGTTGGCGATGCGCTTGACCACCTCCACCTGCTTCTGGCTGGGCAGGCCGACCAGGATTTCGCTGGCTTTCTGTGCGGGAATATGGGCCAGAATCAGCGCAATCGTTTGCGGATGTTCGTCCTGAATAAACGTCAGCAGGTTTTCGCTTTCGGCTTTCTGTAAAAAACTGAACGGCGTGGTTTGAACCTGCTGCGTAACCTGCTTGATGGCGCGCTCGGCGTCCTGGTCGCTCAGGGCTTTTTTCAGCAGCGTCTTCGCATACTCCAAGCCGCCCTCACTCAGGTATTGATTGGCCAGCGCCGCCGAATAAAACTCGCCGAAGACTTCCTTGCGGCTGTCTTTGTTGATCTCCCCCATCGAAGCAATTTCGCGCGAAACCTCCTCCACCGCCTCGGGCGACAACCGCTTCAGCACCTCGGCGGCGGAATCCTGATCGATGGTCAGGAGGAGAATGGCAGCTTTTTTTACACCTGTGACTTCGGGCATATCGGGGTTCGGGGTTCAGGGTTTGGGGTTCAGGGCAGCATCAAAATGCTGAAGCCTGAACCCTGAACCCTGAACCCCATCCTTAACTTCTGCTCAACCACCGCTTCACCAACTGCGCCGCGGCGTCGGGGTCTTCTTTGACCATGTTATTGACTTGATCGACCATCTGCTGGCCCTTCATGTCGTCGGCGCCCAACTCCATCGCCTCAAGCGTAGGCATGCCGGGCGCTGCGATACCGATCAGTTCCTCGTTGCCATCAATGGACTGCACATCCAGGCCACGCGCTTTCTTCACCGGCTCGGGAACGATCAGCGGCGCGGGTGTGCTCTTTTTCACGATCATGCTCACCATGAAGAGGCTGATGACCGCCAGCAGCCCGATTAAAATTTCCTTCATGTTGCCTCCGAACGTCGTGGAAAGCAGTCCACCCGACGACCCCGACGTCGGCAACTCCGCCGGCGAATCGACATACATGGCGATTTGCACACTGGAGGCATCGGCCAAGCCAAGACATTTCTGAACCGCTTCCTTTAGAATGAGACTTTCACTCGCCACTTTTGCATCGATCGCGGCCAGGTCGGGTTCCTTTGTCGAACTCGGATCGACGTCCTTCACTTGTTTTACGAAGTAGCTGCGCGGCACGGCCACCGTGGCGGCGAGCGGCGTCGCGTCGCCGGCGGGCTTCATGGAACGTTCCTCCCGCTGCGAGGGGAAGTTCTCCATCTTCGTGACCGATTCTTCGGTGCTCGTGGTGTTCCCGTTGGTGGTGGATGCGGCGACGGCAAGTTCTGAACTGGTATTAGCGCCCACGCCCGGGTCGGAGGCGCCGGCGTTGGCTTGAGTGCTTTCGCTGGTCTTCGAGGTGATTTCAGTCTCTTTGCTCTTGATTTCGTCGACCTGCTTAACCACCGATTCCTTCGACTCGGTGTTGAGTTGGGCCGACACCGATACCAGCACTCCGCCGATGTACGAAAGCTGCCTTACCACTTTGTTGGCGAAGTAAGTTTCAAACTCGCTCTTGCGTTCGAGCAGGTCGCCACCGCCGCCGCCGGCGAGGGCGGAATCGAGTGGATACGGTCGGGTATCGACGACGATCTGCACGTCGGCCTTTTTCATGCCGCTTACCGAGCCGCATACCATCGACGCAATGCCTTCGATCATCGCCGGGTTGACACGCTGAGCCGGCGTTTCGGTCACCAGAAAAACAGCGGCGGTGGGATTGATCGGCGTGCCGAACCTCGGCACGCTGGCGGTATCGACCGTTACGCGCGCTTCGCGCACTCCGGGCATGAGCATCAGCATGCTCTGAATATGCTGGGCCAACAGCAGCTTCCAGACCTTGCTGTTTTTGTCCTGCGAATCGAACGGCGTCCCGCGGCTGAGGAAATCATCGAGCAGATTTGATGAACCGGCGGGAACCAGATTTTCGCTCGTGACGACGGCCAACGCGCGCATGCTGTCGTCCGGCGAAACCATGATGTTCCCGCCGCTGGCCGTGTGGCTGATTCCGCGCGCCGTAAGCGCGTTGACGATCTTGGCCTGATCCTGATCGCGCACCGCTGTCGTAAGCAACGGAACACGATCCGGCGTGGCCGCATAACGCGACCACAGCAGGAGCGTCAACACCATTACCGCTACCAGCGCCATGACGAGCATGCGCTGCGTGCCATTTAACCCTGCAAGCTGCTCCTGTATCCGCTGGAGCTGCTGCTTGAAAACGTCCATGGCTTAAGCCCTCCTTGGCTTCGCCCGGGAGTTGCCAGTTGTCAATTCATCGTTGCCAGTGAATGCCAGAACTCCGCTGGCAACTGGCAACCGACAACTGGAAACTCACTAAATCGGCATGTTCTTTATTTCATCAAACGCATCCATCAATTTCCCACGGATCGCGAGCAGCGTTTTGAAGGCTATGTCGCTCTTTTCCATCGCGGTGAATACGCCGGTCACATCCTCGGTGCGGCCGGTCAGCAAATCCTGAGTGGCCTGGCTGGCGTCCTGCTGCAGCTTGGCCACTTCATCAATGCTGTTCTTGAGCACATCGGAAAACGACGCCCCACCAGCCGCCGGTGACGTGGCGCCACCGGTCGCCGAGGTCGCGGTGTTGACGAGGCTGGTTGGTTGTATTCCGTTTAGCATTTCTCTACCAATTGCGATCTCGGACGTAACGATTGACGTTTGACGATTAAGCAGACAATCGAGGAACTCTTCTCAATCGTCAATCGTCAATCGTCAATCGTCAATCGTTACTCCTCCAGATCGCGCATCAGTCCTCTTTCAAGCGATGAGCCTCAAACTCGAACTAATCATCGCCTTGGTGGTTTCCATCATTGTCACGTTTGCTTCGTACGCCCGGCTGGCGTCCATCATGTTGACCATTTCCATGGCCAGATCGATATTCGGATACTGCACATACCCTTCGATGTCGGCATCGGGATGGCCCGGCTCATACACCTTTCGAAACGGGGCCTCGTCCTGAATGATTTTGGCAATGCTCACGCCGGGCGCGCCGCTGGCATCGGCCTGAGGCTGCAGCAATGCAATCCGCCGGCGGAACGGGATCGGTTCGCCTTTTTCATTGCGAGTGACGTTGATGTTCGCCACGTTGCTGGCGATGGTATCCATCCGCGTCCGCTGGGCGGTCAGGGCACTGGCTCCGATGTCTAAGGCATCAAACATGACGGTCCTTACGCGCGAGTAACGATTGACGATTAACGATTGAGGTAATCAATCGTCAATCGTTAATCGTCAAGATACCCGTTCCTTTAACGCATTCTGCAACGAATTAAACTGTTTTCGCAGCAGTTCGACGATTAAGTTGTGCATGAGCGCATTCTTTGCGCCATCGGTCACCAGCTGTTCGGTCGAACGGTTGTTCAGGTCATGAAACATAAGCCCGCTGCCAGGCTCGAACGCGGCGCCGGTGATGTCAGCAAAGCCAATCGTGCCCGGGGCAGCGCCGCGCCGATCCTGCACGCGGTCGCGCAGCATTTGCTGAAACTGTGCGACGTCGAGATCCTTGTTGCGATACCCGGGTGTCGACAGGTTGGCGATGTTCTCCAGCAAAAGCTTGTGCCGCGCCGACGTAAACCGCAAAGCCTGTTCGGCCAGCGGGGCGTTGCCTTGATTGATAAGCCGTTCGATGAACATCGTGTTGAGTATCCCAATTCAAACTGCGTGCCAGCAAAATGTTGGTTGGTGGTTGTAGGTTGCGAGTTGGACTTTAATCGCTTCAAGCCTACCAACCCGCTACCCACAACCTCCAACCCACAACCCACAGCGGCGGAAATCGCGCCTCTCGCGCAATTTATGCCCCCGCTTCAATCAACTCTCCTTCTTCCCGCCATTTCTTGATTTTCATTCCCAGCGTCCGCACGCCGATGCCCAATGCCGACGCCGTCTTGATCCTGTGCCCGCGGAATTGTTGCAGCGTGGAAAGGATGACCTGCTTTTCAATATCCGCCAGCGGCTTGCCGGCCAGGCCATCAACGTTCACCGAATCGGATTCGCTGATGCGCAGCCACGGCTCGAGTGTTGCGGCGCGAACCACGCCGGCTTCCCGCTCAAGCACATTCGCGCGTTCCATGATGTTTTGTAGTTCGCGCACGTTGCCCGGCCACGGATATTTTTGCAGCAACCGCAACGCGTCCGACTCGATGTGCCGCATGGCCTCACTTTCCTTCTTCGCGCAACGATGCAGAAAGTGCTTGGCGAGCTCGGGCACATCTTCAGCCCTCTGGCGCAGCGGCGGAAGCTCGATCGGCACGACGTTCAGCCGATAGAACAAGTCCTGACGAAACTTGCCTTCACGCACCGATTGCTCCAGATCGCGGTTGCTGGTGGCGATCACGCGGACGTCGACCTGCTGTGTCATCGAACTGCCGACACGCTCGAAGGAACTTTCCTGCAGCACACGCAGCAGCTTCGCCTGCAGGCCCTGGGCGATTTCGCTGATCTCGTCGAGCAGCAGCGTTCCGCCGTCGGCCAGTTCGAATCGTCCGCGGCGGAGCTTATCGGCACCGGTGAAGGCGCCCTTTTCGTGGCCAAATAGCTCGCTTTCCAGAAGATTTTCACTCAACGCGGCGCAGTTTACCGCCAGGAACGGACGATCTTTTCGCGGCGATGCGTGATGGATGGCCAGAGCCACCACTTCTTTCCCCGTACCGCTTTCGCCGCGGATTAGAATCGTCGCCGAACGCTGCGCGACGACATCAATCGTCTTGCGAATCTCGTCCATGATCGCCGACGACCCGATCAACGGCCGCGGGCCATTAGCTTCGGCGATGGAACGCAGCGCGGCATTCTCCAGCTTGAGCCGGCTGTGCTCGAGCGTGCGCTCGACGAGCATCTTGATTTCATCGGCCTCGAAAGGCTTCTGAATGTAGTCGTACGCGCCAAGCTTCATGGCTTCCACTGCCGTTTGCACGGTGGCGAATGCGGTCATCACCACCACCGGCAGATCGGGCCGTAGTTTTTTTGCTTCCGCCAGCAGTTCCGTGCCCGTCATTTTGGGCATGCGCAAGTCGGTAATCAGCAGATCGAACCGCTGGCCGGTCTGCAATCGCTGGACGGCAACCGTGCCGTCGCCGGCGGCGACGACTTCATGTCCGTCGCGCGCGAGCGTTTGTGCGAGTGAATCTCGCATCATTTCCTGGTCGTCAACAATGAGGATGCGTGCCATCCGTGCGCCTCCTAAAACAGCTAAATCCTGATTTCAAACTTCGCGCCGCCGGCTTCCTGGTTGGAAGCCGAAATGACGCCGTCATGCGATTCAATGATTCGATGCACGATCGCCAGGCCCAGCCCGGTGCCCTGATCTTTCGTGGTGAAAAATGGGTTGAAAATTCGATCGAGCGCCTCGGCGGGAATGCCGGGGCCGCTGTCGGCAATCTCCATCATGAACTGCCCGCCTTGAACCGCCGCGTAGCGAACGCTCACCGCGCCGCCGGATGGCTGCGCTTCGACTGCGTTGAGAACAAGGTTGAGCACCGCCTGGCCGATCATGTTCGGATCGATGCGCACGCGTAGTTGCAGCGGGCCATCGACGCTTAACTTCACGTTAGCCGCGGCGGCGCGCGGCTCGGCCAGGTCCAGGGCATCAACCAGCACTTCGGCCAGATCGCAATCGCGCACCACGGGCCGCATTTCACGCGTGAACTGAAGCACCTGGCTCACCAGCCATTCCAACTGCTTCACGCCGCTGGTGATCTTGTTGACCACCACCAACGAAGCCGGACGATCGGAAACATCCTGCCCCAGCATGCCGGCGTAGAGTTGAATGCCGCCCAGCGGATTGCGGATTTCGTGCGCCAGCCCGGCGGCCATCTCGCCCAGTGCCGCCAGACGATTGCGGCGTTCGAGCATGCGATTTTTCTCGCTCAACTCGCCGCGTAGTTTTACTACCTGGCCTTTAAGCTGCTCGTGCGATTGCTGCAGGCGTTCGGTGAGATCGCTATAGGCCATGATGATCCGTCCAAGCTCCTCGATCCGCTGCCCGCGGGTGTCAACGGCGAGATTTTGGGTTTCAGCCAAGGTGCTCATCGCGATAAATCCATGTTCCCCGACGTTCGATTTCCGTAGGCCGACGTGGCATATGCCCGATTCACCTGCCGCGAAGCCGACGCCTGATTGATCTGCTTTCCGACGTTTAACTTGCGCTGCTGCAGTAACATCACGTCGTCCTGATCCGACCGCGTGATTTGCTCGAGCAATTGTCGCGATCGCAGCATCATCGCTTCCACATGTTCGCGCCGATCGCCCGCCAAAGACTGCGTAAATGCCGGCCACTCCTGCTTGATCGGCGCCACCACCCGCTCCAGTTGCGACAGTTCATCCAGCACCCCCTGCCGCCGCTGCAACACGCCCAGCAGCGCCTCGGCGTCGCCTTGCTGCACATGCTCACGCTGCACGTCGGCAAGTTTGGCGAGCCGCTGGTAGCACTCGAGCTGTCGCTCCATCGCCGCAAGGATGTCTTCTTCTCCGACCATAACTGCCCACCCGCCTGTCATCATTCGAACTCGCCTTACAACCCACAACGAACAACCCACAACCCACAACGAACAACTAACAACGCCCCAGTCACCACATCCCCGCTTCACTCATCCACTTCAGTTGTCTTTCCCAATATTCTTTGGGCATCGAGAACGCGCCATCTTTAAATGCCTCGGCCGGCATGCGACGCAACAGCCACTTGGCGCGCTCGTTGGCCGCTTTGGCTTGTTCGAGTTTTCCCATCGCACAGTAGGCGTTGACGATCTGCACGAACGCCGTCAGCGCCGCCGGATCATCCTGATATCGCACTGCGGCGGCATCGTAGAAGCTGATGGATTGCGCGTAGTCGCCCAGGTCGTAAAGGCAATCGGCCCGGTAAAAATGCGACAGCTTCACTTGTAATTTATCCAGGTCGCGCGTGGGCGTTCGGCCGCGCCACATTTCAGTAATGCGGGCGTAGAGCGCCTTGGCTCGTTCCAGCCGCGTATTCCGGGCGGCCAGCGCCTCGGCGGGATCGAACGCCGGTTTATTGTCGGCCGACGCGGTCGCGTTCTTCGCCGCCGTTGCCACCGGGTCGATCGCCAAGGCGCTCTTCCGATAGCTGTCGGCCATGGTGAAGAGCAACTGCGTCGTGCGATCATCATTGGGATACCGCTGCGCGAACTCTTCCAATTTGGCCACGGCTTCTTCGAAGCGGTTGGTGCGGTGATACAACGTGCCGAGTTCAAACAATGCCAGCTTAAATTCCTGCGAGTCCGGCGTGATCATCGGGTTGTTGTCGATGACCAGCTTCAGCACCGCCTCAGCTTTTCCATAAGCATCGGGCCCCTTGGCAATGTAAGCCTGCGCCAGCGGCACCGCCGATTTGCTGGCCGCCAGGCTTTGCGGATAGCGAAACTGATTGCGTTGAAACGCGGTGATGGCCTTATCAAACAGCCCCGCCGCCTGATAGGCGCGGCCGAGTCGCAGGATGGCATCGGGCGCCAGCGAATCATCGGGGCGCTCGGCGACAAACAATTCGAGCGTTGCGATCACCGCCGGCGTATCGCCCACGCGGTCGTAAAGCTCGATGCCCTTCCACATGGCGGCGCCGTAGTTTTTATCATCCGTCAGCGTTTGCGCGTGCGAGTAGGCGATGTACGAATCCGCCGCCTTGATGGTCGATTCACGCTGCTGCTGCTCTTTGCGAATCCGCTCGGCCGCCGGCGCAAGGGCGATCTGCTTTCCCAACTGCTCGGCGCGCTTTTCATACACGTCACCCAGTCGGGCGAAGAACCCGGGAATGGGCTTGGCATCAATGTCCTGCTCGTACGCCAGAATTTCCAGCGCGCCGGTATAGTTCTCTCTGGCTGCAAATGCGGCGCTGGCGAGTCGAAGCCCGTCGGCCACTTCGCCCTTGAGCTTTGCGCGACTGGGGCGACTTTGAATTTCCTTCACCAATTGCTGCAGATCGGCCAACGCCGCATCGTCCTGCTGAAGCAGAATGCGGGCCATTCCGCGGCCGAGCCGGGCCAGCGGGGCCACGCGCGCATCGGGGTGGCTGGTCAGCACCACCTGATAAAACGAATTGGCCTGCAACGGATCATTGCGATCCTGATAAATACGGCCCAACAGAAAACATGCCTCGGCGTCAAGCGGATGTTTCACCTGAAGCTCTTCGCGCGCCACGCGCAACAGCCGCTCGGCCTCATCCTGCTCGCCGAGTTTGAATGCACAATAGCCCAGGCGATAGTGCAGCGTGCCGCGCGCCACCGGATCAAGCTCGAGCTTCATGGCGTCGTCGAGCATCGTGCGCGATTCGCTGTATTTGCCCTCTTCAATTTTGATCTGCGCCTGCTCGCCAATGGCCCAGGCGCGCTCGGCGTTGGCCACGCGTTTATCAGTCAGATATTTCTCCAGCGTCGCCGCCGCCCCGCCCCGGTCGTCGCTTACCAGTTGCAGATCGATAATCTTCCTCTGCAGCGGCAGCGACCGATCGGGATCGCTGCCGGCGGCCTTGCGATAATTGTCGATCGCATCTTCCCACCGGCCCAGTGCCTCAAAGCTCTCGCCGAGGCGACGATGAATCACGCCGTCCGGCTGTACGCCTCGGGAAAGCGCCAGCCGGGTTTGCTCGATAATGCGTTGATAATTCGCCGGAATGCTAAGCTTTTTCTGCTTTTGCTCCTTATCCAGCGATTCGGCCAGCATGATGTGAATGCGGCCCTGCTGCGGGATGCTCAGTTTTTCATTCTGCAAAACCCTGTTAAGTTGCTCACGTGCCGCCTCGGGTCGGTCTTGATCGAGAAGAATGTGCGCGACTTCAATTTTTTCGTCGGCCGACAATCCGGGCTTGGGGTCGATGAACAAATATGCCGCGTAGCCGAACAGCGCCAGCGACAGAAGGAGGAGCGGCAACTGCCACAATTGTGACAGCCGCGCCGGAGCAGCAGATATGGCGTGGCGCCGAGCCGCCATGGCTTCCATGCCTTTCTCGGGCGAAATCCACCACGAATGGTGAACGTTGCGGCAGCGAGCAGTCCATGCCCATCACCGCGACCGATCAACAATCCGTTATTGATCGACGCACGCAACTATAACGCGGCGTTCAACATAGGCAAGATGATAAATCCAACTTTTGCATCCGCCGTGAAAAAACTATTTCACCACTACATGACGTATTGCCCTGCCGTGCTGACGAAGCGCGACCGCAAGTCGTAGAGTGTCAGGTCCAGAAGTTTCTGTTCGTCGGGTGACAAATTTCCTTTGGTTTTTTCTTCGAGCACGCCCAGCAGGTCAATTTGATACTTGGCCATGTCAAGGTTGAGCATCGATTCGCCGCCGCGCACCGAGAGTTCGCCGAGGTACAGCAACGCCTGCGTCATGATCGACCGAGCGAGTGTAGGAAATGAAGCCTGGGGCGTCTCGCGCTCCTCGCGCGCCCCGGAAGCCGCTCCCGCAGCAGCCGCTCCCGCCGCCCCTTTCGCCGGCACCGCAACATCGCTAACGGCCGCGGGTGCCGGCGCGGCTTTCTCAGCCAGCTTGCGCTTTTCTTCCTGCGCCTGCTTCTTCCAATCGTCATCAATTTGCAGACCTGGTTGCTCAGCCATCATCAACTCCGTGCAAAGCCGCCATGAAAACAACTCGTCAACACAAAGAGTAGGCGCAATACCCATCGATCACAACCGCACCCATCATCACCGCGAACACCGCGCCGCCGAACTGTGGGCGTCGTGCCTTTCGGGGCGCCTACAAAGGTCAGGCGCTAATCTTGCGGGTGCTGGCGTGCAGGACGGTAAAACCAATCACATCGTCGCCCCGATAACGAACAATCACGTCTTCATCGGTCAACTCGCTGTCGGTCGCCACCGCGGGCTTCTCAAAGTTGACGTAAAGCACGTCCGCCTCTTGATCATAACGTGTCCAGAACAGCGTCCCGGGCGATTTGAGAATCGTCGAAGTCAGCTTAAGAATATCCGCAGCATCGATCACGGCCATACGCGCCTCCTTCGCTGAAGGTAGCTTGTTCGCCTGGTAAGGAACGCTGTAATGATAAACCCATCAATCGGCGAAGTCTCTCGAAAAACCACGATCAGGTGCTTTCCGTCGCCAAGGTGTTTTGTGGAAAACAATTCGCCGCCCGTGCCCTCATAAACCGCATCGGCGTTCTCTACCGCGTCCAACACGCTTTCGAGCATCCCGGCAAGTTCTGAGTGCTCTTCAACAATGTGCAACCACCGTTCGTCGGTCAGTCGAACGCGGACGCCGTTTCGCGTGGTCGTAGTCAACGTCATTTCGTCGCCTCTTCCACAATCTTAATCTCCTCGTCGGTCAGGCCGTAGAGCTGGT